>JAESGS010000064.1_pt1 | contig 221571 bp, 234 predicted proteins | sample 9269761 | NCBI WGS metagenome assembly JAESGS01 (sample SAMN15741799, study PRJNA653493) | algae metagenome | isolation source: Cyanosarcina radialis HA8281-LM2 and co-occurring heterotrophs from damp... | place: USA: Makauwahi cave, Hawaii | collected 2011-01-06 | reverse complement strand
TACGTGAGCTGGGTTCAGAACGTCGTGAGACAGTTTGGTCCCTATCTGCCGTGGGTGTTCGAAGCTTGAGAGGATCTGTCCCTAGTACGAGAGGACCGGGATGGACGTACCTCTGGTGGACCTGTCGTGGCGCCAGCCGCGCAGCAGGGTAGCTATGTACGGAATAGATAACCGCTGAAAGCATCTAAGCGGGAAACTAACCTCAAAACAAGGCTTCGCTGAGGATCGTGGAAGACTACCACGTTGATAGGCCAGGTGTGGAAGTGGGGCGACCCATGAAGCTTACTGGTACTAATAATCCGATCGGCTTGATCGTTTCTCAGCAAAACTCATTTCGGTTTTACTTGCCGAAACCAAATAACGCGACGATGTCTTCTCATTCTGTGTGCCCGGTTGACCCGGTGACTATGTCGGAGGTTCCCCACCCGATCCCATTCCGAACTCGGTCGTTAAGCCCTCCAGAGCCGATGGTACTTCGTCTTAAGGCGCGGGAGAGTAGGTCGTCGCCGGGTCTACCGGTCACACAGAATGATTTCGCCCCCATTCTTCGGGATGCTCAGGGCGCTTCTCGAACATTTCTTCCTTCACGCCCAGGTTTGCCGCGGGATGGAGCAGCCCGGTAGCTCGTCAGGCTCATAACCTGAAGGTCGCAGGTTCAAATCCTGCTCCCGCACCCAAGATCGAAAAGCCCCGTTGGTTCGCCGTCGGGGCTTTTTGCTGTTTGGGCCGACGCGAGGGAGCAGCCCGTTCGCCTCGCCGTATACGGCTCGGCTCACCTCGTCAGGCTCATAACCTGAAGGTCGCAGGTTCAAATCCTGCTCCCGCACCCAAGATCGAAAAGCCCCGTCGGCTCGCCGTCGGGGCTTTTTCGTATCTGGAGTTCTGCCGCATCCCTCCTCGCCGAACCGCGTTAAGCTTGGGCATTCATCCTGAGGAGCGCGGACATGCGGCACGGCCCCCTGACGACCCTGAGCGCGGTCGCGCTGATCCTGGCGTCCTGCAATCCGCCGGCGGAAGATCCGCCAGTCCCCCCCGTCCAGCCGTCGCCGACCCAGGCCGCGCCCTCGACCATGCCCGTCGTCGGCTATGCCTGCGAGAGCGGCCAGACGGTCAACGTCCAGTATGTCGACGATGCCACGGCGCGCGTGACCTACAAGGGCGCGTCGGCGGACCTGCGACTGACACCGTCCGGCAGCGGCGCGCGGTACGCCGGCACCCAGTGGGAGTGGTGGAGCGCCTCGCGCAACGGCCAGGAACAGGCGACGCTCGGTCGGGTCGGTCCCAACGACCAGGTTGGCGTGACGGTGCTGGAACGCTGCACGCGACCGACGTCCGGAGGCGCGGTCCCCGGTCCGGTCGAGCCCGGCGGGATGACGCCGGTCGCCGGATCTCCCTGCCGCGGGCCCCAGCTGCAGTTGGCCGCCGAGGCCGGCGACGCGGGTGCCGGAAATCGTGAAACCGTCTACTCGTTGAAGAACGTCGGCACCCAGGCCTGCACGGTGCAGGGCCACGTCGGCCTGACGCTGCAGGATGCCCAAGGGCGGAACCTGACGACGGTGCGCACCGATCGGATCGACGCCTCGGGCGGGCCGGCGACGACGGCCTCGCCAGTCGTCGCCCTCGAGCCCCAGGCCAAGGCCTGGTTCGGCCTGCGCTGGAGCGTCGTCCCGAACGAGACGATGCAGCGCAACTGCCCCACCGCAACCCGTATCCGGGTGACTGCACCGGGGGACACCTCCCCGGTCTCTCTGGACCAGTCGTTCGCGCCGTGCGGCGGCAAGGTGTCGGTGACGAGCCTGCGGGCGACGCAGGAGCCCGTCGTGACGCCCGTCACGGGCCCCTGAGGGGTTCAAAGCCGCGCGGAAACCGCGTAGCGGAAGCTGCATGACCGCGACCTTCCACGACCGCATCGCCGCCGAGCTGACCGACATCGACGCCCAGGGGCTGACCAAGCCCGAACGCGTGATCCAGTCCCGTCAGGGGCCGGTGATCGAGGTCGGCGGGCGGCAGGTTCTGAACTTCTGCGCCAACAACTATCTCGGTCTGGCCGGGGACGAACGCGTGGTGCAGGCCGGGATAAAGGCCCAGGAGCAGTGGGGCGCGGGCACCGCTTCGGTGCGCTTCATCTGCGGCACGCTGGGCATCCACAAGGAGCTGGAACGCGCCATCGCCGATTATCTCGGCTTTGAGGACGCCATCCTGTTCGCCGCCGCGTTCGACGCCAACGGCGGCCTGTTCGAACCCCTGTTCGGGGCCGAGGACGCCATCGTCTCCGACAGCCTGAACCACGCCTCGATCATCGATGGCGTGCGGCTGTGCAAGGCGAAGCGGTACCGGTTCGCCACCTCGGACATGGCCGATCTGGAAACGCAGCTGAAACAGGCCCGGGCGGACGGCGCGCGCGAGATCGTCATCGCCACCGACGGTGCCTTCTCGATGGACGGCTATGTCGCGAAGCTGGACCAGATCCGCGCCTTGGCCGACCGCTACCGCGCGTTGATCATGGTCGATGACTGCCATGTCACCGGTTTCATGGGGGACCGGGGGCAGGGGTCCTTCTCGCACTGCGGGGTCAAGGTCGACTTCGTCACCGGCACCTTCGGCAAGGCCCTGGGCGGCGCCATGGGCGGCTTCATCTGCGCGACCGCGCCGATCGTGCAGCTGCTGAAGCAGCGCGCGCGGCCCTATCTCTTCTCGAACGCGCTGAGCCCCGCGGTCTGCGGCTCCTCTCTGGAGGCCATCCGCATCGCGAGCGGGGAGGAGGGCGACGCGCTGCGGACCCAACTGTTCGCCAATGCCCGCCGCTTCCGTGCGGCGATGACCGACGCGGGCTTCGACCTGCTGCCCGGCGAGCATCCGATCATTCCGGTCATGCTGGGCGACGCCAAGCTGGCGCAGGACATGGCCGCGCGCATGCTGGAGCTGGGCGTCTACGTCATCGGCTTCTCCTTCCCCGTCGTGCCGCGCGGCCAGGCGCGCATCCGCACCCAGATGTCTGCGGCACATACTTTCGAACAGATCGACGAAGCGGTTGCGGCGTTCACGGCGGCGGGGAAAGAACTGGGTGTGATCTGATCGGAGGCGGCGGACGTGGACGTTCATTTCGACGGCCGCAGCATCCGCAGCCGGGACGACTTCTACGCCGCGATCGAGCGGATCGAGGGCGTGCCGGACTGGTTCGGGCGCAACCTCGACGCCCTGTTCGATCTCGTCCTCGCGGTCCTGCCGGGGCCGCTGACCATCCACTGGTCCCACGCCGAGGTCTCGGCCGACGCGATGGGCCCGGACTTCGACATTGTCACAGGCGTCTTGCGCGACGCCGAGGGCGAGCCGAGATCGAGATTCAAGCTGCGCCTCTCGGAGGGCGCAACACACGAGTTTAGGGAGTGACCCGATGACCGACACCATGAAGGCCCTGGCCAAGATGAAGCCGGCCGAGGGGCTGGACCTGATCACCGCGCCGATCCCCCAGCCGGGCGACGAGGACGTGCTGATCCGGGTGCACCGCGCCGCGGTCTGCGGCACAGACATCCACATCTGGAACTGGGACGAGTGGAGCCAGAAGAACGTCCCGGTGCCGATGATCACCGGGCATGAGTTCTCGGGCGAGATCGTGCGCATCGGCAAGGACGTGGACCGCCGGTTGAAGGTCGGCCAGCGCGTGTCGGCCGAGGGCCACGTCATCGACCTGAACTCGGAAGCGGCCCGCGCCGGCCACTTCCACCTCGATCCCGCGACCAAGGGCATCGGCGTGAACCGCCAGGGGGCCTTCGCCGAATATGTGGTGGCCCCGGCCTTCAACGTGATCGAACTGCCCGACGACGTGCCGTACGAGATCGGCTCGATCCTCGATCCCTTCGGCAACGCCGTGCACACGGCGCAGCAGTTCGACCTGCTGGGCGAGGACGTGCTGGTCACCGGCGCGGGGCCGATCGGCATGATGGCGGCCGCCGTCGCCCGCCATGCCGGCGCGCGCACCGTGGTCCTGACCGACATCAACGACTTCCGGCTGGAGCTGGCCCAGAAGGTGGCGCCGGGCGTGCGCACGGTGAACACCTCGCGTGAGGACCTGCACGACGTCATGCACGAGCTGGGCCTGAAGGTCGGGTTCGACGTGGCGCTGGAGATGTCCGGTTCGCCTATCGCCTTCAAACAGTGCGTCGACACCCTGATCATGGGCGGCGGTCTGGCCCTGCTGGGCATTCCGTCGAAGCCGATGGAAACCGACTGGGGCGCGATCATCCTGAAGGCCCTGACGATCAAGGGCGTCTACGGGCGCGAGATGTTCACCACCTGGCGCAAGATGCTGGGCTTGCTGAAGGCCGGTCTGGACCTGACGCCGCTGATCACGCACCAGTTCCCCTATGACCAGTATCGCGAAGGCTTCGAGGTCATGAAGGCTGGCAAGTCGGGCAAGGTGGTACTGGACTGGTCGAAGGCGGCCTGAAGGCTCAGTTCGCCCGCCGCCAGTCTTCCGGCGGGGTGAAGTCGGTCGCCCAGGCACCGCGTCGCGCGCGCCGGGCGGCGGTCTCCTGCGGGACGTAGTCGAGCGAGTAGCGGCGGTAGGCCAAGGCCAGGCCCGCCTCGACCTGGGCCGCGCCGACGTCGACGCCGCGCGCCGTGCACCGGGCGACGGTGCGGCCATAGCGGTCGACGTCCAGCGGCGTGCAGCGCACCTCGGCCCCTCGCGTCAGACGGTCGAGATGCTCGGCCGACAGCCTGCCGCAGGGCTGGTCGCCGCAGGTCTGGCCGCGTTCGAAGGCGTCGACGCCGTGCAGGCGGATGCGCTGGCCGCCGATCCTCAGACCGTCGCCGTCCACCACGCCGGCCGACCCGACGATGACGTCCGCCGTCTCGGCAGCAGGCTCGCCCGCGGCGACGGCCGACGTCTGCGCCATGGGGGCGAGGATCAGGATGCACGCCACCGCGGCACCGCACGCGACGGCGGCTTCCAGGATGGTCGACCGGCGGCGCCGGGGCAGGCGGATGATTCGGACCATCCGTCGACGGTGACGCCGACGGGCTTTCCGGCCGGTTAGCGGTCGTACTTAGCGCGTGACGGCCAGTTTCGCGCGCGACGAGGCGGCGATCAGGGGGCCGGCGTCGGCCGTCAGGCTCTGCGGGCGCCGCGCCGTCGGATAGGCCGCCGACAGGGCCTGCAGGGCGGCGTCGATCGCGGCCAGCGCCTGCGGCTGCTCGCGACGCAGCAGGTCGGCGTGCTCGTCGCGCATGGCCTTGGCGGTCACGTAGAAGCCATAGCCGTCCAGATAGGGCTCATAGGCGTCGGACCCCTTGGCCGTCCCGTACTGCATGGCCGCCCGGTCGATCTGGTCGGCGATCACGCCGGCCAGCACCGCGGCACCCGCGGTGCCGCCGGGGGCCTTGGCCGCGGCCTGGTCCAGTGTGGTCAGGATGCCGTCGGCACGCGTCTTCAGCGCGGCGACGTCGGCACCCTCGAACGTCGCCTGCGACGCGGCCAGAAGCTGGTCGTCGAACGGCGCCACGCCCAGTGTCTGGAACGTCGGCGCCATGTCGATCAGGATTTCCGACACGGGGTGGGCGAACATCTCGCCGGCGGCCTGACGCTCGCCGGCTTCGGCGGCCGCGGCGGCGGCGCGGATGTGCGCCTCGACCACGGCCAGGGCCGACAGATAGACCGTCGGGTCGGTCGCGGCGGCCGCGACGTTGACGCCACCCTCGCCGGATTCCCCGCCCGCGCCGCCTTCGCCCTCGCCGCTCTCGCCAGGGCCGGCACCCATCTGCCGGGCCTGGGGCTGGTCGGCGGCCTTGTCGGCGTCGGCGGGCTGGGAGCAGCCGGCGATCAAGGCCGCGCCCAGGCCGAGGGCAGTCCAGCGCTTCAGGGTCGACATCGGAAATCCTCGCTGCGAAGTGTGGACATGGTCTATAGGTCGGCACATGCGCTTGCAACTTGATCGCAACTGGGGCGCGTCATGCGTCTGATCGCCGGCGGTGTGCTGGACGCCCCGACCCTTGGCTGGGCGCGCGCCCAGATCGACGCCCTTTCGTGGCGCGACGGGGCCGCCACGGCTGGCCCGGCCGCGCGCGGGGTGAAGCGGAATGAACAGGCCGACCTGTCGACCCGCGCGGGGCAGGGGCTGGAGACCCTGCTGCGCGAACGCGTGCTTGCTCATCCGGTGATCTCAGCTGCGGCGCGTCCGAGAAAGCTGAGCCGGCTGCTGATCAGCCGCACCCCCGTCGGCGGCGGATATGGCGACCACGTCGACAACGCCCTGATGGGGCCGGACGGCGGGCGCCTGCGCACCGACCTGAGCTTCACCCTCTTCCTCTCCGAAGCGGACTCCTACGAAGGCGGTGGCCTGACGATCGAGGACGCGCTGGAGGACCGCACCGTGCGTTTGCCAGCGGGCGACCTGATCCTCTATCCGTCCGGCGCCCCCCACCGGGTCGAGCCGGTGACCAGGGGGGTACGTCTGGCCTGCGTCGGCTGGATCGAGAGCCACGTCCGCGACGCGTCGGCGCGCGAGGTGCTTTGGGACCTCGAACGCGTGCGCGCCGCCTGGCCGGACAACGCTGACCCGACGGCACGCCTGACGCTGGACAAGGCGATCGGTGCCCTGCTGCGCCGCTGGGTCGAGGCCTAGGCCGCTGCGACCTGCCGTCCGCCGGTGGCTCGGAACACGATCAGGGCGAAGACGAACATGCCCAGAACCACCAGCGTCGGCCCGGCGATCATCATCGGCGGGACGAAGCCCATGAGCGAAGGGACGGCCAGCAGCTGGATGGTCAGGCCGATCATCATGACCGGCAGGCCGACCACGGCCAGCACGGCGTGAACTCTGGGCAGCAGGCCCGCCGCCGCGCCCGGCACGGCGCGATAGAACAGGCCGTACAGGAACATCGACACCCACCCGAGCAGGTTGGTGTGCGCATGCACCGGGGACAGGGTGAAATCGTGGGTGACGCCCATCCAGTAGCCCAGGCAGACGCCCAGCACGATGAACACGACGGCGAGGCGGAGGAAGAGAGAGGAGAGTTTCTGGTCCATTTGCGGACTCCTTTGTTCTGTCTCGATGACGGGCGCGGCGTTAGCGCGCGGAACAAGGGTCGCTCAACTTAACTCTGCGTCAGCCTGTCGCACATTCCGGCCGCAATCCTGAAGCGCTCACGCCTCCAGCATGAGGATCAGCTTCGTCTCGAACGCCTTGGCGTCCGGGCCGGGCAACAGGTCCGGCAGCCGGCCCGCTTCGAAGGCCGCGAACACCTTGGGATGCACATAGGACGACCGGCAGACCGTCGGCGTGTTGCCCAGCAGGCCGGACACCGCCTTCACGCAGATGGTGATCTTGCGCTTCGCGTCGGTGGCGCTGGTCGGAGCCTCCATCTCGCGCAGGGCCCGCGCCGCCGACACTGTGCCGGCCCACGTGCGGAAATCCTTGGCCGAGAAGTCGTCGCCCATCGCCGCGCGGACGTAGGCATTCACGTCGTCCGAGGTCAGCGGACACAGGGCCCCGTCCGCTGCCCGCCACTTGAACAGATGCTGGCCCGGCAGGTCGCGCACGGCCTTCAGAACAGTCGCCAACCGCCGGTCTCGCACCGTCACCTCATGATCGACGCCGCTCTTTCCGCGGAAGGCGAAGGTCAGGGCCACGGCACCAGCCTCGACGTGGCGTTTGCGGAGGGTCGTCAGGCCGTAGGATCGATTCTGCTTCGCGTACTGGGCGTTGCCCACCCGGATGAGCGTGATCTCGAGCAGCCGTACGGCCGTGGCCGTCACCTTCTCGCGACAGACGCCGCGCCGGGCGAGGTGTTCATCCACCCTCGCGCGCAGCCGGGGCAGGGCGCGGGCGAAGGCGGGCAGCCGGTCGAACTTGTTGCCTGAGGCGTGGGCGGTCCAGTCGGGGTGATAGCGGTATTGTTTGCGGCCCTTGGCGTCCCGGCCGGTGGCCTGGATGTGGCCGGTCGCGCGCGGGCAGATCCAGACGTCGGCCCAGGCCGGCGGAATGGCCAAGGCGCGGATGCGGGCCAGCGTCCGGGCGTCCACGACTCTGTCGCCGCAGGCATCCAGGTAGGTGAAGCCCTTCCCCGACTTGCGACGCGTCAGCCCGGCGTGCTCATCGCTGCACCACGTCAGGCCGGGTGGGGCCTTGAGCGCCTGGGCCAGGGTCGCCGATCCGTCAGGCACGCGCGTCGTCTCCGGTTGGGATTCGGCAACGGCGCGCGCGCGCGCCGGTTCCGGCTTGACCCCCGCGCCCCGCCTGCGACACGTCGCCCATGAACTATCGCCACAGCTTCCACGCCGGGAATTTTGCCGACGTCGTCAAGCACGCGCTGCTGCTGCATCTGCTCGAACTCCGGCGCGCGGCCGGTCCGGTCACGGTGGTGGACACCCACGCCGGCGCCGGCCTCTACGACCTGTCGGGGGGCGCTGCTCGGTCGAGGGAGGCGGAAGCCGGGATCGCCCGTCTGATGGACGCCGTCGAGCTGCCGCCGGCGATCCGGGCCCTTTCCGATCGGGTCCGGACGCTGAATCCCGACGGCGGCACCCGGTTCTATCCCGGATCGCCGCGACTGGTGGTCGAGGGAATGGGGCCGGACGACCGCTACGTCGGGTTCGAGATGAATCCGCCCGTGCTGGACCTGCTCACGACGGCTCTCGCCGACGCGCCGAACGCCCGGGCTCTCGGGGGCGATGGCTATGACCAGGCGACGGCGGCGGCGCGGGTCGCCCGGGGTCCGGTCGTGCTGATCGACCCGCCGTTCGAGCGGCCGGACGACTATCTCCGCGCCGCCGATCTGGCCGCCGCGGTGGTGCGGGCCGATCCGACGGCGACGGTCGCCGTCTGGACGCCGCTGAAGGACATGGAGACCTTCGACGCCTTTCTGCGCCGGCTTGCCTCGGCGGGCGCGCGTGCGCCGCTGGTGGCGGAGGCACGTCTGCGGCCGCTGACCAATCCGATGAAGATGAACGGCTGCGCCATGGTCTTCCTCAATCCGCCCGAAGGCCTCGAGGCGGCGGCACGGGAGGTGTGTGGCTGGGTGGCCGCCAATCTGGGCGATCCGGGCGCCCGCGCCGAGGTCTGGCGCGCCTAGCCCTCGATGACTTCACCCGGCTCGTAGAGGTTCGGTTCGAAGGTGGCGACCGCCATGATCGGGTCCATCGCCGCGACGACCGAGGGATGACGCGTCATCGCCTTCCAGTCCTCGCGGGAGCGCCAGACGGCGTGATTGGCCACCACCTTGCCGTTCACCCCGCGGTGCAGGGCGGCGGAGACGAAGCCTTCCAGCTCCCGCTGCGCCCGGGCCAGGGCGGTGACCAGCTCCATCAGTTCGTCCTGACGCTCCGGCGCGCACTTGAAGACGTTGATCAGGACCACGGGCTCGCTCATGGACGCGCTGTATAGCGCGCGGCGGACGCGGCTCCTACCTTGGCTTCATGACGAAGATCGCCATTCTGAAAACCGGTGCCCCGCCGCCCGCGCTGGCGGAGCGACACGGCGACTATCCGGCCATGTTCGGCACTTTGCTGGGCGACGGTCTGACGGCCTTCGACGTCCAGGCCGGCGAGCTGCCCGACCCCGCCGCCTTCGAGGGGGCCGTGATCACGGGCTCCTCAGCCGGGGTCTATGAGGACCACACCTGGCTGCCGCCGCTGTTCGACTGGATCCGGGCGGCGAAGGGCAGGACCCGTCTGGTCGGCGTCTGCTTCGGTCATCAGGCCATGGCCCAGGCCCTGGGCGGCGAGGTGCGCAAGTCGGACAAGGGCTGGGGCGTCGGCCTGCATCGCTACGAGGTGATGTCGGACGAGCCGTGGATGGTTCCGGCCCAACGGAGCGTCGCGGTTCCCGCCTCGCACCAGGACCAGGTCCAGACCCTGCCGCCCGGCGCCCGAGTGACGATGGCCAGCGCCTTTACCCCTTTCGGGGGCCTGGCGTGGGATGACGATGCCGTCAGCATGCAGTTCCACCCCGAGTTCACGCCCGCTTACGCCGCGGCTCTGGCCGAGGGTCGGCGCGGCCGCATCGATCCGGCGGTGGTCGATCGGGCTCTGGATTCGTTGAACCAGCCGAACGACCGCGACGTCGTCGGCGTCTGGCTGCGGACGTTCCTGGGCGGCACGACGGCATGACCGGCCTGGCGACCTGGATGTTCAACCCCTGGGACCATGGCGACGCTGCGCTTCTCTTCGCCGCCGTCGTCGCCGTCGCGGCAGGCCTGTCCTCGCGCTACAGGAAGAGAATGGGCGGCGAGCTTGCCGGACTCGCCGTCGCCGCGGTCGTGACCACGGTCTACATGATCGGCGCCGTCGCCAGCGCCGGTTTCGGGCCGTTGGCCCCTTTGGGCGCGGTGATGCTGTTCGTACCGGCCGGCGTCATCGCGTCGACGACGATGTGGATCGCGGGCCGCCTGCCGCATTCGCAGGATCCCTAAAGTCGGAATGCGCCTCGGCGCGCGACGTCCGAATTCGTCAGACGCCGGCGTTCGGCGAATCTGCGAAGCTGGCCTCTCATCTCGAGGAGACCCCATGACCATTCAGATCAAGGCCCGGGACCTGGTTCTGGCCGCACTGCTCATCGCCGTGGGCGCGCTGATCGGCCTGTCGTTCAACGCGACGCCCAGCCAGGCCCAGAACGTCGGCACGACGTCCAGCTACGTCACCTACGACGGTCAGTGGTTCTATTGCCAAGGTCGCGAGTGCGTTCGCCTCCGCTACGACACCTGGAGCTGAGTCAGTCCAGCCGGCAGCCGTCGCCGATCAGGGCCGCCTCCTCGCAAGGCAGGGTCTCGGCCACGGTGCCGGATGCGTCGATGCGCGCCACCAGACGACGGCCGTCGTCGCAGGCGGCTTCGTACCAGTCGCCCGCAGGCTCGCCGCCCATAAAGCGCGCGCGGCGGGCGGGACAGACCGCGGCGACGCGGGCGATCAGGGCGCGGTCGATCTGGGCCTCGGAGGTAAACCGGCACTCGCCGCCGATCGCCGCGACGCGGTCGCAAGGCGTGACTGTCCATGCGTCGCCGCTGCGCTCGATCCAGACGCCCGCGCCGTCCGCGCAGCCGACCTCGTAGATCCAGGATTCGTCCGGGGTCCGGCCGACCAGCCGGCCTTCGGTGACGCGACAGGCCACGCCCGCCTCCCGCGCCAGCCCCGCCACCGCCCGCGCAGCGTTCCGGTTGGCGGGCAGCCGGCAGGGCGTGCTGCCGTTGGCCAGCGCCAGACAGGCCATGGCCCGGTCGCCGGCGATGACCACGTGCCCGTCACCCGCTTCGCAGGCGACCTCCCATGCCGGTCGCCCCACGCCGTCCCGTCCCAGCGAGACGGCGTCCGCGACGACGCAGGACAGACCCAGGTCGTCCATTGCGCGCTGGGCTTCCATGCGGACGCCGCTCTCGGCACCGCGGCCGCCCATCGAGCGGTCGGCGGTGTGGGCCTGCTGCGCCTGAGCGGTTCCGGCGAGGACGAGCGGGAGCAGAAAGGCGACGACGCGGAACATCCCGGCAGGTTCCACCGTGACGTGCGCGGGGGCAAGGTTCACGGCCATCTCACCAGCGGCGGCATGGAACTGAGGATCGACTCCACGTTGCCGCCGGTCTTCAGGCCGAACATGGTGCCGCGGTCGTAGAGCAGGTTGAACTCCACATAGCGGCCGCGCCGCACCAGCTGCTCCTCGCGCTCGGCCTCGGTCCACGGCTCATGCATCCGGCCGCGCACGATGGCGGCGTAGACGTCCAGAAACGCCGTGCCCACCGCCCGGGTGAAGGCGAAGTCCCGATCCTGGTCGCCGGAGTCGTGGTGGTCGTAGAAGATGCCGCCGATCCCGCGCGGCTCGTTGCGGTGCGGCAGCCAGAAATACTCGTCGCACCACGCCTTGTACTTCGCGTGCCACGCCGGATCGAAGGCGTCGCAGGCGGCCTTCATGGCGGCGTGAAACGTCACCGCGTCCGGGGCGTCCTGCGACCGGTCGAAGTCCAGCACCGGCGTCAGGTCGGCGCCGCCGCCGAACCAGCTCTTCGTCGTGGCGATGAAGCGGGTGTTCATGTGCACGGCCGGAACCCGCGGGCTGACGGGATGGACAATCAGGCTGATGCCGGTGGCGAAGAAGCGCGGGTCGTCCTCCGCGCCGGGCACCGACTTCGCATAGTCGGCGGGAAAGCTGCCGTGGACGGTGGAGACGTGCACGCCCGCCTTTTCGAACAGCCGTCCGTGCAGCATGCCCATGACGCCACCGCCGCCTTCGGAGCGCTCCCACGGCGTGCGCACGAAGCGGCCCGGGTCGCCGGGGAACAGATCCTCGGGTGCCTCGTCCTCCAGCGCCTCAAGCCCGGCGTGGATGCGGTCGCGCAAGGTCTCGAACCAGGCCCGCGCGCGGTCTTTGCGATCGTCCAGCATGGCGGGGCTAAAGCACGCGCGCGCGCCGCGCGCCAGACTCGCCCGGGGTTGGACAGGGCGCGCTCCCGCGCCATGATCCGCACGTAACCGGGGAACCCGATCCATGATCCGTGCCGTCCTGTCGTCCGCCGCCCTCTGCGCCCTGCTGGCAACGCCCGCCGTCGCCCAGGACCAGAGCGACGCCCAGCTCCAGGAGCGCGCGCGTCGCGTCATGCAGCGCACGCCCCTGATCGACGGGCACAACGACCTGCCTTGGGCCCTGCGGCAGAATCACGGGTCGGATCCCCACGCCGTCGATCTGGCGGTCGACCTCGACGCCACCACCGATCTGCACACCGACATCCCACGGCTGAAGGCGGGGGGCATGGGCGGGCAGTTCTGGTCGGTCTACGTCCCCGCATCGCTCCCGCCCGTGGAGGCGGCCCAGGCCACCTTCGAACAGATCGACGTCGTCCGCCGCATGGTCGCGGCCCATCCCGAGGCGTTCGAACTGGCCTATACGGCCGACGACATCGTCCGCATCCATCGCGGAGGTCGGATCGCCAGCCTGATCGGCATCGAGGGCGGCTACTCGATCAACGATTCCCTTGGCCTGCTACGCGTCTTCCACGCGATGGGCGTCCGCTACATGACGCTGACCCACTCGACGACGACCACATGGGCCGACTCGGCCACCGACGCGCCGAAATGGGGCGGCCTGTCGCCCTTTGGCGAGGCGGTGGTGCGCGAGATGAACCGGCTCGGCATCATGGTCGACCTCAGCCACGTGTCGGAGGAGACGATGCTGGACGCCATGCGCGTGTCCGAGGCGCCGGTGATCTTCTCCCACTCCTCTGCGCGCGGCGTGACGGACCATCCGCGCAACGTGCCCGATTCCGTCCTGCGCCTGCTGCCGGAGGACGGCGGCGTGGTGATGATCACCTTCGTCCCCAGCTTCGTGGCCGAGGACGTCCGCGCCTGGGGTGCCGCCCGGTCGGCCGAGGAGGCCCGGCTGAAGTCGCTCAACCCCGGCTCTCCCGGGGCCGTCACCGACGGAGTCGCCGCCTGGGTCGCCGCCAACCCGCCGCCGCGCGCCGACATCGCCGACGTCGCCGATCACATCGATCACGTCCGCCGCGTCGCGGGCATCGACCACGTCGGCCTGGGCGGCGACTTCGACGGGGTCTCGGCCCTGCCCGACGGCCTGGGGGGCGTCGAAACCTATCCGGCCCTGATCGCCGAGCTGTATCGCCGCGGCTGGAGCGACGCCGACGTCCGCAAGCTGCTGGGCGAGAACGTGCTCAGGGTCATGCGGCAGGTCGAGGCGGTGGCGGAAGCCAAGAAGGACGAGCGACCGGGGCTGGAGCGCACTGAGGGCTGACTGAGCGTCAGCAGCACTTTTTCTCACGTCGGTAACGTCCCGGCGTCGTACCAGTCGCGCGCCGGTAGGTTTCCGTGAAGTGGGCTTGGTTGGCGAAGCCCAGGTCCAGCGCGGTCTCGCTCAGGGACAGAAGCCCCTCGCTGAGCAGGCGGCTGGCCCGCTCTATCCGGGTCCGCGCCAACCAGCGCTGCGGCGGCTCGCCGAACTCCACCTGGAAGCGGCGGCGGAAGGTGCGCACTGGCATGGAGGCGGCTTGGGCAAGGCCGGCGACGTCGGCGCGGCCACCTTCCGCCGCGGACCGGACCCGGCGTTGCTCCGCCGCACTCAGTCCTTTTGAAACCTCGGGTTCCCTCGCCTTGGACAGAACCACCAGCAGGTCCTCGGCCAGGGCGTCAATCGCCTCATCTCGGGCGAAGCCCGGCCGACCTGCCGTGCGCCAGAGCCGCAGGCAAAGAGCGCGTGCCGCCGGATGGTCCCGATAGGCGTCATGAAGGCGTCCGAAGTCCCGGGGCACCGCCAAGTCCGGCGCGAGGCGCTCCGACAGGGTTCGGTGAGGCAGGGTGACGATCAGCAGGGTGCTGGCGCCGTCCACCTCGAACTCGCCGGCGGCGCTGATCGGGGTCAGTCCCAACGCGCCGGGCCGGCGCGAGCGCGCGACGTTCGGCCGCGCCCCGTCCCACGACCATCTTGCCCCGGCTGAACCTTCGAGCACCAAGCCGACGACCAGCTCGTCGGTCGGCGGATCGATCGCCTGATGGGCCGGGCTTTCCAGCCGTATCAGCCGCGTCGACAGCGCTCCTCCGCCCCGTCGCTCGTGGCGGTGCTCGGCCAGGGGACTGCGCTGAAAATGCTCGTCGAAGGCGGACACGCCCATTCTCGATCTGGCCGAATTCTGAAAGACGCCGTTCGACCTTCACCATTCTATGGCCGTCGCGCAACCCGCGCAGGAGCCCGACGCCATGGCCAATCGCCTGCCCATCGAAGCCGAGACCGCCGCCTATCTGGACGCCTTCGCTGCCATGCCGCCGCGAGAGAACCAGTCGATCGACGACCTGCGCGCCGGCTACAAGGCCGAACTGATCCGGTGTGCTGCGCCCGCCGATCCCGGCGTGGCCTGGCGGGCTCTGTCGATCCCGACGCCGACCGAGCCGCTGGCCGCCCGGCTGTACGTGCCGCTGAGCGCCGACCCGACGGGTGCTTTGCTGCTCTACGTCCACGGCGGCGGCTTCGCGGTCGGCGACCTCGAGAGCCACGACGGGCTGGTGCGCCTGATCGCCGCGGCGTCCGGTCTGCGAATCCTCACCCTGAATTATCGCCGCGCCCCGGAGCACCCGTTTCCGGCGGCGCGCGACGACGTGCTGACGGGCTTCCGCTGGGCCGTGGCGAACGCCGCATTGCTGAACGTCGATCCAGCCCGCATCGTCCTCGGTGGCGAAAGCGCGGGCGCGGCCCACGCGATGGCCGCCGCGCTGGCGCTCCGCGAGGATCCGGTGGTCCCGCGCGCCGTCTGGGTGATGTCCCCGGCTCTGGACGCCACCACTTCCGGCGAGAGCTACCGAACCTTCGCCGAGGGTGCCGGACGCACGGCTGCCGAGTTCGCCTATCTTTGGTCCCTGTACGTGCCCGACGCGGGGACGCGCGCCGATCCCGCGGTGTCGCCGGGCCTGGCCGACCCGACGGGCCTGCCGCCGCTCTATATCTACACCGCCGAGCTCGATCCTGCCCGCTCGGACGGCGAAGGGTTCGCCGACAAGGCCCGCGCCGTGGGCGTTCCGGTGGTGCTGCGTCGTCGCGCGGGACTGATCCACCAATACCCGGAGATCGCCGGAGCGTCGCAGGCCAGCCGCGCGGCGGTGGTCGAGGCGGCGAAGGAGCTGGCTGCCGATCTGCACATTCAGCCCAGCGCCACGCCGGACCTGATCCTGAAGCCGGACGGCATCCGCTTCGAGCCCTTCACCATTCCCGGGTTCAGCGGCGACACCCGCGCGGCGTTTCCCAACGTCGACGTCGGTCGCGCCCCATTCATCGCGCTATTGAAGATGGCGCCCGGCGCGGTCTTGAAACGGCATTTTCACCCGCGCGCCATGGAGGCAGTTCACGTGCTGGAAGGCACGATGATCAACAACGGGGAGCGATTGCCGGCCGGTTCATTTCTGATCCATGGCCCCGGCGTGTGGCACGGTCCGCACGTGGCACCCGAAGGCGGCTGCACCCTGATGTTCATCCAGTATCCAGGCGTCGGACCTGACGACAGCGTCTTCGTGGACTGACGCTCAACCACGATGCTGGGTCGCCTCCCAGACCGCGATCCCCGCGCTGACCGCCAGGTTCAGCGACCGCGCCCCCGGCTGGATCGGAATCACGACCCGCGCGTCGGCCGCCTCGTGCACGAAGTCCGGGGCACCCGTCGGTTCGCTGCCGAACAGCAGGATGTCGTCGGGTCGGAACGCGAACTCGGGCAGCGGCGTCGCCCCCCGGGTCGTGAACAGCACCAGTCGGCCGGCGGGTCTGGCGGCCTGAAAGGCGGTCCAGTCCGCGTGTGCGGTCATGTGTCCCAGCGGCCCATAGTCCAGGGCCGCGCGCTTCATGGCGCGGTCGTCCAGAGCGAACGCCGTGGGGCCGACGACGTCCAGCGGGAGGCCGAAGCAGGCCGACAGGCGGATGCAGGCGCCGACGTTCTGCGGGATGGCCGGTTGAAAAAGGGCGAGACGCATTCTAAGGCCCTCATACGCGCGGCCCGGGGGCTTGTCGCGGCTTCAATTGCGACTGTTTCGCAAGTGGCGTCAGCCGGTTGCACGGACGGCGCGCGGAGGCCGGGACGCCGATTTTGCGGGCCACGGATTAAAGACCGCGCAGCGTCGCGGTGGTCGAGAGGTGAGACGTGGCCGAATCGGTCGTGACAGAGGGCGGTGGCGAAGAGGCCACCCGCCGGGACTTCATCCACATCGCCGCGGGTGCCGCGGCCGTCGGCGCGGGCGTCATGGCCGCGTGGCCGCTGGTCAACCAGATGAATCCGGCCGCCGACACCCTGGCCCTGTCGACCATCGAGTTCGACACCTCCAAGGTGCTCGAGGGCATGCAGGTCGTCATCAAGTGGCAGGGCAAGCCGGTGTTCGTGCGCAACCGAACCGCCGCCGAGCTGCAGAAGGTCCGCGCCGAGGGCGCCGTCGGCAGCCCGGCCGAGCCCGACTCGGCCCGCACCAAGAGCGGCCACGAGGCCATTCTGGTCGTCATCGGCTCGTGCACCCACTTGGGCTGCGTCCCCACCTTCAACGCCGGCGACTTCGGCGGCTGGTTCTGCCCGTGCCACGGCTCGCACTACGACGCCTCGGGCCGCATCCGGAAGGGTCCCGCGCCCCTGAACCTGGTGGTGCCCGACTATGAATTCACCGCCGGCTCCACGGTTCGGATCGGCTGAGGCGTAGGACAGAGATGAGCGAACACGAATCCACCTACGTCCCCAAGACCGGCATCGAGAAGTGGCTCGACGCCCGCCTGCCGGTCATCCGCTTCGGTGCCGACTACATGTCGCTGCCGACGCCGCGGAACCTCAACTACTGGTGGACCTTCGGGGCCATCCTGATGGTCTGCCTGATGGTGCAGATCGTCACCGGCATCGTGCTGGCGATGCACTACACCCCGAACGTCGAGATGGCCTTCGCCTCGGTCGAGCGCATCATGCGCGACGTGCCGGGCGGCTGGCTGATCCGCTACGTCCACGCCAACGGCGCGTCGATGTTCTTCATCGCCGTCTACATCCACATGCTGCGCGGCCTCTACTACGGCTCCTATAAAGCCCCGCGTGAGATCATCTGGATCCTGGGCTGCCTGATCTTCTTCCTGATGATCGCCACCGCCTTCCTCGGCTACGTCCTGCCGTGGGGCCAGATGTCCTTCTGGGGTGCCGAGGTGATCACCAACCTGATCGGTGCCATCCCGATGGTCGGCGAGCCGATCCTGATCTGGCTGCGCGGCGGCCCGGCGATCGACAATGCGACGCTGAACCGCTTCTTCTCGCTGCACTACCTGCTGCCGTTCGTGATCCTCGGCGTGGTCGTCCTGCACCTGTGGGCGCTGCACACCTCGGGCCAGAACAATCCGGTCGGCGTCCTGATCCCCAAGGACCGGACCGCCAAGGACACCCTGCCGTTCCACCCGTACTACACGGTGAAGGACGGGGTCGCGATCATCCTGTTCATGCTGATGTTCGCCTTCTTCGTCTTCTTCATGCCGAACGCCCTGGGTCACGCCGACAACTACATCCCGGCCAACCCGCTGCAGACGCCGGCGCACATCGTGCCCGAGTGGTACATGCTGCCCTTCTACGCGATCCTCCGGGCCATTCCGGACAAGTTCGGCGGCGTCGTCGCCATGTTCGCAGCCATCGGCATCCTGTTCGTCCTGCCCTGGCTGGACACGTCGAAGGTGCGCTCGATGCGCTACCGCCCGACGATGAAGGTCTTCTTCATCCTCTTCGTGATCGGCGGCATGGGTCTGGGCTGGTGCGGCGCCCAGCTGCCGGACGCCCCGGTGATCGGCACGTTCAAGACCTTCGTCCTGATCGACGGCGATCTGAACACCTACCTGTGGCTGACCCGCCTGCTGACCCTCTACTACTTCGCCTTCTTCCTGGTGATCATGCCGATCGTCGGCCTGCGCGAGACGCCCCTGCCGGTCCCGGCCTCGGTGTCCGAGCCGGTCCTGTCGGGCGGCGCGACGCCTGCGGCCGCGATGGCCCAGGCCGAGAAGAAGGGCTGACCCCGATGGATCGTCCGATGAACCTGTTCAAGACCGTCGCCGCCGTGCTGATCGCGGCCGTGGCGATCACCGCGACCCCGGCCCTGGCGGCCGGTGGCGGCGCCAAGCACCCGCGTTCGGGCGGCTTCACCTTTTCGGGGCCGTTCGGGACCTTCGACCAGGGCCAACTGCAGCGCGGCTACAAGGTCTACCGCGAGGTCTGCGCCTCGTGCCACGGCATGAACCTGCTGTCGTTCCGCACCCTCGGCGAGCGCGGCGGCCCGTTCTGGGATCCGCACGCCGAGAACGCCGCGGCCAACCGCTACGTCCGCGCGCTCGCCGCCGAGGTCCAGGTGGCGGACATCGACACCGAGACGGGCGAGGCCATCATGCGCCCCGCCACCCCGGCCGACCGCTTCCCCGATCCGTATCCGAACGCCACGGCCGGTGCCGCGGCCAACGGTGGTGCCTACCCGCCTGACCTGTCGGTCATGGCCAAGGCCCGTCACGACGGGGCCAACTACATCTACTCCCTGCTGACCGGCTACGTGGCCGCGCCGGCGGGCCTGCAGATCAACACCGGCCAGTACTACAACCCGTACATGCCCGGTGACATGACGCCGTTCTGGACCGGCGATCCGTCGCACGTTCCGCCGGGCGGCTTCATCGCCATGCCTCCGCCGCTGTCGGACGGCCAGGTGACCTACGACGACGGCACGGCCCAAACGGTCGACCAGTACGCGAAGGACGTGGCCGCCTTCATCGCCTGGGCGTCCGAGCCGCACCAGGTCCAGCGGAAACAGGCCGGCGTGGGGGTGATGATCTTCCTGCTGCTGTTCCTGGGACTGACCTACGTCAGCTATCGCCGCATCTGGAAGGGCGTGGCCCACTGACGCACCGCCCGGCCTGACGGCTGACACGACTGACCCGCCGCGGCCTCGGCCCGGCGGGTTTTTCGTGCCTTGCACCACCCCAAGAAAAGTGCTTTACGTTGCAAAGCAAATGAGGGAGGGCCATCATGCTCCGCACCGTTCTCGCCGCCTGTTCCGCCGTCGTATTCCTGACGGCGGCCTCGACCGCCTCGGCGCAGATGACGCCCCAGCCCGCCGGCACCGCCGGGCAGCGCGACGCCATGAGCCGCCTTGCCTGGATGGACGGCGAATGGGTCGGTGAGGCCCGCGTCTACGCGGGGCCGGGCCAGACACTGACCCATCCCCACACCGAGCGGATCGGCCCCATGCTGGGCGGATCGATCAAGGTCATCGAGGGGCGCACGACCGAGGCCGACGGAACGGTCAGCTTCAACGCCTTCGCGGTGATCAGCTGGAACGACGCCGAGGACCGCTACGTCATGCGCTCCTACGCCAACGGGCAGGCCGCCGATTTTCCGCTGGAAGCCACGCCGACCGGTTTCGCCTGGACCATCCCCAGCCGGGGCGGAGAGGTCCGTTACGTCACCACCTTCGCCGACGGCGAATGGGTGGAGGTCGGGGATTTCGTGATGCCCGGAAGGGAGCCCCTGCGCGTGATCGAGCTGCGGCTGCGCCGCCGGGGTGACAGCACGTGGCCGGCGGCCGATCCGGTCGTGCCCTGACCGTTCGCCTCGACTCCCCGGGCACTGCCCCCTAACCTCAGGCCCTCTTCGCGTTCCCAAGAGGGTCCCCATGCGTCTGAAGCTTCTGACCGCCGCCGCCTGCGCGCTGGCCCTGTCCGCCTGCGCCTCGATGGATGCGGGAGGAGGGGGTGCCGCGGCACCGGACTTCGACGCCCAGCGCCTGTCGGATCATGTGAAGGCCTTGTCGGACGACTCGTTCGAAGGGCGCGGCATCGCCACCCCCGCCGAGGACAAGGTCGTCGACTATCTGTCGCGCGAGTTCGCGGCCGCGGGCTTCGAACCGGGCGGCGAGAACGGCGGCTGGACCCAGGCCGTCACCCTGAACCGTTTCACCGTCTCCAACGCCCGCGCGCAGTTCGAGCACGGCGGCGAGGCCATTCCGGTGACCCAGGGCGAGCAGATCGTCATCTCGACGCGCCTGCCGGCCGAACGCCAGTCCCTCGCCGACCTGCCGCTGGTGTTCGTCGGCTACGGCACCACGGCACCCGAGCGTCAGTGGGACGACTTCAAGGACGTCGACGTCCGCGGCAAGGTGATCGTCGTTCTGGTCAACGATGCCGACTATGAGCAGCCCGAGCTGAACACCTTCAACGGTCGGGCCATGACCTACTACGGCCGCTGGACCTACAAGTACGACGAGGCCGCCCGTCGCGGAGCGGCCGGCGTCCTCGTGGTCCACGAGGACGCGCCCGCGTCCTACGGTTGGGCCACCGTGAAGAACAGCTGGACGACGCCCCAATTCGACATCGTGCGCCAGAACGCGGCCGCCGAGCGGGTGCCGCTGGAGGGCTGGATCCAGCGTGACCTGGCCATCGACCTGTTCCGCCGCGCCGGTCTGGATTTCGAGGCCCAGAAGGTCGCCGCGCGCAGCCGCGACTTCCGCCCGGTCGACATGTCGGGCGTGACGATCGACGCCGCCTACGACGTTTCCTCGACCACCATCACCACCCGCAACATCATCGCCCGCCTGCCGGGCACGACCCATCCGGACGAAACCATCCTCTACACCGGCCACTGGGATCACATCGGCATGGGCGAGCCAGACCCCGAGGGTGACCGCATCTTCAACGGTGCGGTGGACAATGCCTCGGGCATCGCCGGTCTGATCGAGCTGGCCCGCGTCTGGGGGGCCGGCCCGCGGCCGGAACGGTCGATCGTCATGATCGCCTTCACAGCCGAGGAAAGCGGCCTGCTGGGCTCGGAGTTCTATGCCGCCAATCCGATCTATCCGCTGGAAACCACCGTCGCCGGCTTCAACCTCGACGCCATGAACGTCTATGGCCGCCTGTCGGGTCTCGGCGTCACCGGGCACGGCCAGTCGGCCGACATGGACGACCGGCTGGCAGCCGCCGCCGCCGTGCAGGGCCGGGTCATTGTGCCGGACACCAACAACGCCGCCGGCACCTATTTCCGCTCCGACCACTTCCCGCTGGCCAAGCGCGGCGTGCCCATGGCCTATCCCAAGGGTTCGGGCGACTTCCTCGACGCGCCGATCGCCGAGCGCGAGGCGGCGCGCAGCGAATACGGTGCCCGCCGCTATCACCAGGCACAGGACGAATGGCTGCCGGTCATGGACTTCCGCGGCGCGGTCCAGGATCTGGAGGCGGTCTACGCCGTCGGTCGCGATCTGGCCTTCTCGCGCGACTGGCCGCAGTGGTCGTCGACGTCCGAGTTTGGCCCCGTGCGCGAGCGGAGCGCCGCGTCCCGACGCTGAGTCCCGGGGCGGGATCACGCTTGCGTGCCCCCGCGAAGGATACTCTCGACAAACAATCACAAGTTGTCATCATGCTACTTAAGTAGTGGCAGAGGACGACATGGCGTACGCAAACCCGCCGGCGAAGGCCGGAGCCCTTGGACCGGTCTCGGCGGAGGAGATGCTGGTCTGCCTGCGGCAGGTGATCGCGGCGGCGGAGCAACTGACACGTCGGTTCAGCGCCCGAATTCCGGGCATGGACGACCACCCCCTGACGCCGTTCGCGCTTCATGCGATCGGACAAGCCGGGCGTCGCGGCCTGCCCCAGGTCGACGTCGCGCGGGCGCTCGGCATGTCGCCGTCCAGCGCCACGCGACTGATCGATTCCCTTGAGGGGCACGGCGTCGTCCGGCGTGAACCCCATCCGAACGACCGTCGCATCAACCAGGTCGTGCTCACCGCCACGGGGCACGCCCTGATGGCCCAGTTGCTGGCCGACCTTGGCCGGGACAGCGAGCAGGCGGCCGTGCCCGACCGCTCGACCTTCGAAGATTTCCGCGCGCAACTTTCGCGGATTTGCACCATCGCTCCCTGAAGTCGTCCTGAACGGCGGTAATTCCGCCCGGAAGGACCCTTCACCGCGCGGCATCCCCAGCGCGCCAGACTGATCCCTGAACTTGATCGTCGGGGGATCGTCATGCTGTTCAGACTGCGGCCGGAAGATTTCAATCCGGAAGAGCACGCGCCGCCGCCGCGGACGCCGCCGCCCGCGCCGGCCAGACTTTGTGACCTGTCGCCCGAGGAATGGGGGGTGGTGCACATGATGCTGGCCGACCACCGCCTGTATGGTGAGGTGCTGGCGCAGGGGCAGGGCACCGCGGCGTCGCACGCGCGTCGCATGGCCACCTCGGGCAAGCGCGGGCGATGAGACGCCACCTGCACCGGCTGCTGCGTGATCGCGACGGCGCGTCGGCGGTGGAGTTCGCCCTGGTCGCGCCGCTGTTCGTGCTCCTGCTGTGCGGAATCTGCGTCTACGCGGTGTGGTTCCTGCTGGCGATCACCGTCCAGTCCCTGGCGGTCGAGAGCGCGCGGGCATCCTTGGCCGGTCTGGACGACGCGGAACGCCGCAGCCTCGCCGTCGCCTGGGTCCAGTCGCGGGCGCCGGAAGCGGGACTGTCGCCGGACAAGGTCACCCACTCGGTCGAGATCGCAGAAGACGGCACCCGGGTCACCGTGCGGTTCGACGCCGCCGATCACCCGGTCATGGCGCTGAAGAACCTGATTCCCTCGCCGCCTTCCGTCATCGAGCGGACGGCGGTCGTGGCCGGCACCGGCTGATGCGCCGGTCGTTGTTCAGGGATGAGACCGGCGGCATCGCCGTCATGGCCGCTGCCGCTGCCGGCCTGGTCTGCACCCTCGCCGCCGCGATCGATGTCGGTGCCGTGGCGCTGGAGGGCCGTCGCCTGCAGGGCGCGGCCGATCTCGCCGCCCTGTCGGCCGCCGCCGATCTGTCGCACGCCTCCACCATCGCCGACCGGACCGCCGCCGCCAATGCGCCCGATCTGGCGGAGGTGGTGACCGAGCTGGGCGTCTATGTGGCCGATCCGGCGTTGGCGCCCGAGGCGCGCTTCCAGCCCGGGGCAACCTCGCCCGACGCCGTCCGCGTCACCCTGCGCAAAGAGACACCGCTGTATTTCGGCGCCGTGCTTCTCGGGCGCCCGACCTTCACCCTGACCCGCAGCGCGCGGGCGGCGACGGCACGTCGCCCCCGGGCGGCGTTCTCGATCGGCTCAAGGGTGGCCGGTCTGGACGGCGGCGTCGCCAACGCCCTTCTGGGCGGACTGACGGGATCGCAGGTGTCGCTGTCGGTCATGGACTACGACGCCCTGGCCGAGGCTGACATCGATCTGCTCGGCTTCTGGGACGGTCTGGCGACCGAGGTCGGCATCGACGCTGGCCGCGCCGACGCCATTCTGGACAGCCGGGTGGACGCCGGCCGGCTGCTGGGCGTGGTCGAAGGGCTCGCAGACACCCGTTCGCGGTCCGCCCTGTCGGCCCTGTCGAGCGCACTGGCGGGACGCCGGATCGACGTCGCCGACCTCATCGCCCTCGAACCGGGTGCCGAGGACGTGCTGTCCGAAGGGCTGGACGCCGATGTCTCGGCGCTGGATCTGGTCATGGCGGCCGCCACCCTGGCCGGGGGCGACCGGCAGGTCGCGCTGGATCTGGGCGCGGACGTCGGTCTGGCTTCGGTCACGGCCGACCTGGCCATCGGCGAGCCGCCCAACACTTCGGCCTGGTTGACGGTCACGCGCGCCGGCGCGCCCGTCATCCGCACGCGGCAGATGCGGTTGCTGGTCCGGGCGACCACCTCAGACAAGCTCGCCGGGCTGGCCCGCGTGGAGCTGCCACTCCTCGTGGAACTGGCTCCGTCGGAGGCGCGTCTCGGCGCCGTCGATTGCGCCGAAGGGGCCGTGACGGTCGAGGCGAGGCCCGGGTTGGCCGTCGTGGCGATCGGCGCGATCGAGGCGGACGATTTCGACGACTTCACCCGCGATCTGGCCGTGGATCGTGCGACCCTGCTGTCGGTCGGCGGGCTGGTTTCGGTGCAGGCGCGGTCGGAGATCGAGGTGGCGCAAACCACCTGGACCCCCCTCACGTTCGATCGGACGGAGGTCGAGGCGCGGGCGGTCAAGTCGGTCAGCACCACCACGATCGCCGGCTCGCTGGTGTCCAGCCTGCTCGGCCGGCTGGACGTGCGCGTGAACGCTCTGGGTCTCGGTTTGGGTCTCGGCGGGCTGGAGCAGAAGCTGGCCGTGCTGCTGGACCCGGTGGCCCGGACGCTGGACGGCTTGCTGAATCCCTTGCTGACCTTGCTGGGCCTGCGCGTGGGCGAGGCCGACGTTCGGGTCAACGGGCTGGATTGCTCCCGCGGCGCGCCCCGACTGGTCGGCTGATCTCTAGCGTCCCTGCGCGATGGCGATCAGTTCGTCGGCGAGGGCCGCGGTCAGGTGGCCGTCGGGCAGGCGTCCGTTCGCCGCCTGCCACCGGCGCAGGGCGGCGCGCGTATTGGCCCCCACCACGCCGTCGATACCCTGGGTGTCGTATCCCAGCACCGTCAGAGCCCGCTGCGCACCGATCCGCTGGTCGCGGCTGATCGGCGCCTCTTCCGGCCACGCTGTGACCAGACCCGGCTTGCCGGCCACCCCGTCCGCCGTCAGGCCGATGGCGAGGGCATAGGAGACGGAGTTGTTGTAGGCCCGGATGACGTAGTGGTTGGGCAGGGCCAGAAAGGCGGGTCCGCGGGCACCCTGCGGCAGCAGCACGGCACCGACCTCGGCCGCCTCGGCGTCGGTCGGACGGCCGCCGCCGGCCAGACGCACGCCCTGCGCCTCCCAGAAGCTCCACGGCCGCCGGTCGCCCTCGGCCAACGCATAGTCGAAACCGGGCGGCAGAATTACCTCGTATCCCCAGCTCTGGCCGCGCTTCCATCCGGCGCGCGACAGCAGGTTGGCAGCCGACGCCAGCGCATCGGCGTCCGACCCCCAGATGTCGACCAGGCCGTCGCCGGTCTGGTCCACACCCAGGCGGAGATAGTTGTCGGGCATGAATTGGGTCTGGCCCATGGCCCCGGCCCAGCTGCCCTTCAGGCCCGACCGCGAGCGGCGGCCGTCGACCACGATGTCCAGCGCGTTCTTCAACTGGGCCTCGGCCCAGTCGCGGCGGCGCCCGTCATAGGCCAGGGTGGCCAGCGAGCGGATCACGTCCATGTCGCCCTGAACCGCGCCGAAGGCGCTTTCCTGGGCCCAGATGGCCAGAAGGATCTCGGTCGGCACGCCGTAGCGCTGCACGACTTCCCACGGCACGCGGTCGGCGCGCTGCCTGGCCTGGGCGATTCGCGCCGGCGTCACGGCATTCTGGACATACGCACCGGCGGGCCGGCTGAACTCCGGCTGATTGCGGTCCAGCCGGACAACGGACGGATCGGGGGTCAGACCTTCCAGCTCCCGCGCATACTCGGCCCGGCGTTCACCACCATGGCGGTTCAGGAAGCCGTCCTTCCAGCCGTCGAAGCCAGCCTGATCGACCGTCGTTTCGGCGGGGCGTTGCGGCTCCGGCTGCGGCGTCGGCGGAACCGGTCGCTCCGGCCGGGGCTCGGGCGGCAGGGTCACCGGCATCGGCGGGGCCTCGACCATCGGCGCGCAGGCGGCGACGGTGAGAACCATCAGGAGTTTCGAGGTCAGGCGCATGGCACGGGGGAGGGCGGGGCTGCGGAGCGATTCAGGGGACATCATTCGGATCATAAGCGAAGCGGAGGCACAGTCCGTTGCATGAACGGGGCCAAAGCGTGACGGGCGTGTTCCGGGTGCCGCACGTCCCGACGGGCGAAATCGTCGCCGAAGGTTCGCCGGACGCCGTCGTTAACCCTCAATCTCTTTGCCTGGGCGGGCTTTCGCGGCGTATCGGTCGCCTGCTCTGAAGCGGCCTGGTGGCGGAGGGGCGACGCGTCGGGCATGCAAGCCCGAAGACCCTCCGTTCGACCCGGAGGCCAGGCCTCCAGACGTCCCACCCCGGTTGACGTTTCCGCGCGTCGCCTCTATACGCCCCGTTCCCGCCGCGAGCCCCCGTGCCCGCGGCCATTTCATTTCGCTTTTCTGAGGCCCGAAGACCATGAAGGTCCGCAGCTCGATCAAGTCGCTCAAGACCCGCCACCGCGACTGCAAGGTCGTGCGCCGCAAGGGCAAGGTCTTCGTCATCAACAAGACCGACCCGCGCTTCAAGGCCAAGCAGGGCTAAGCCCTCAGCCTCAGCGCCAAGCCATCCACAGGCCGCGGGCTTTCGTCCGCGGCCTTTTGCTTGTCCGCGGTTGAGCGCGCGCCGCCCCCTCATTAAGCCTGATCCTCCGAGCCATCGCGCTCAAGCCGCGAGCGACCGCGTCGCGAGCGTCAGCGCCCAAGGAAAACCCATGCCCGACGACGCCGCCTTCGACGCCTCGCCCGACGTCCTGACCTCGACCGCCCAGGGCCGCCTGCGCACCATCGTGGAGCGTCTGGAGCGGCTGGAAGAGGACAAGGTCGCCATCATGGGCGACATGAAGGAGGTCTTCGCCGAGGCCAAGGGCGAGGGCTACGACGTCAAGACGCTGCGCAAGGTCCTGCGCATCCGCAAGCAGGACAAGGCCAAGCGCCAGGAGGAAGAGGCCATCCTGGACCTCTACCTCTCGGCCCTCGGCGAGATCTGACGCTGAAGCGGACGGGCGAGCTCAAGCGCTCGGGCGGGCTGACCCGCAAACCCCCGTCCGCGAAATCGCCGTCCGCGAAGAAGGCACCCCCGTCGCCCTTCGAAGCCCAGCGCGAGGCCGCCAAGCGCGCCGCCCTCAACGCCCTGAGACGCGCCAAACGCGCCGCCGACAAGGCCGGCGTCCAGCTCTCCGAATGGGAGGGCGAGTTCATCCAGTCCGTCAGCGAGCGCGTGAAGACCCACGGCCGCGCCTTCGCGGATCCGGAAAAGGGCGCGCCGGGTCAGGCGCTCTCGGCCATGCAGGGGCGCAAGCTGAAGGAGATCGCGAAGAAGGCGAAGGGGGAGGGCCGTGGCGCGCGCAAGCGGACCGGCGGACCCGGTTAGCCCGCCTCCTTGATCTGCTCCTCCAGCCCCTGCTCGCGGACCTTGCGGTACAGCGTCGACCGCCCGATCCCCAGACGCCGGGCGATCTCCGACATGTGGCCGGCATAGACCTCGATGGCGTGCTGGATCAGGTCGCGTTCGATCTCCTCCAGCGTCCTCAGGTGCCCGCGCTCGTCCAGGATCCGGATCGGCACGTCCGGGGCAGGGGGCATCTCGACGCCTGCGTGATCAGCCATGGGCGACGGCCCCGACGGCGCGGGCGCGCTCTCCAGCACCGGCATGGCCACGCCCGAGATCGCCGGGAAGTCGTGCGGCTGCAGGTACGGCGCGTCGGCCAGGATGATGGCGCGGTACACCGCATTCTCCAGCTGGCGGACGTTGCCGGGCCAGTCGAAGGCGGTCAGCAGGGCCAGGGTCTCGGGCGCGCAGCCCATGACCCGCTTGCCCTCCTCAACGTTGAATCGACCCACGAAATGATCCACCAGCGCCGCCACGTCCTCGCGGCGGTCGCGCAGGGCCGGGGCCTCGATCGGGAAGACGTTCAGGCGATAGAACAGGTCCTCGCGGAACCGCCCCTCGGCCACCTGGGACGCGAGATCCCGGTTGGTCGCGGACACGATCCGCACGTCGATCTTGACCGGACGCTTGGCGCCGACCGGATCGATCTCGCCCTCCTGCAGCGCGCGCAGCAGCTTGACCTGCATGTCCAGCGGCAGCTCGCCGATCTCGTCCAGGAACAGGGTGCCGCCGTCGGCTTCCTTGAACTTGCCCAGGTGCTTGTCGCTGGCCCCGGTGAAGCTCCCCTTCTCGTGGCCGAACAGGATCGACTCCACCAGATTGGCGGGAATGGCGCCGCAGTTCACCGCCACGAACGGCTTGCCGCCGCGGTCGCTGGCACCGTGCAGGGCGCGGGCGATGACCTCCTTGCCGACGCCGCTCTCGCCGGTGATCAGCACGGGAATGCCGGACTTCGCCGCGCGCGCGCCCATGGCCTTCACCTGACGCATGGCCGGGCTGCTGCCCACCAGATCGTCGAAGGTGGTGCGGTTGGCGGCCTGTTTCTTCAGCCGCCCGACCTCGGCCGTCAGCTGGGTCAGCTGCAGGGCGTTGCGCACGCCGACCATCAGGCGTTCGGGCGACACCGGCTTGACGAAGAAGTCCTGGGCCCCGGCCTGCATGGCCTTGACCACGGTCTCGATGCCGCCGTTGGCCGTCAGCACGATGACGGGGCAGCTCACGCCCGCCGCGCGCAGCTCGGCCAGGCACTCCAGCCCGGTCATGCCCGGCATGACCATGTCCAGCAGGATCAGGTCCGCGCCGCCGCCCGCCGTCATCCGGTCGATCGCCTGACCGCCCGTCTCGGCCTGGGCCACGCCCAGCCCCTCGCGCTCCAGCACCGCCTGGATCAGGCGCCGCTGCGTGGGGTCGTCGTCCACCACCAGAACCGTCTTGGCCATCGTCAAAGCCCCGTCTTCGCCGCCCGAAAGCGACCCATTTCGGGACGTTTTTACGCACCGGCGCGTGAAGATCGGGTTCGGCGGCGTGGTGAGCGGAGGATTAATCCCGCCGCGCCTCCGCCATGAAGCATCCCCGTCGGGCGGTATGGATCTGCACGCGCGCGACCGCGGGATGGGTGAAGGCGCGGTCCAGCCAGCCCGCCAGGTCAAGCCCGTCGAGAACTTCGGCGTCGATCATCAGGGTGTCCCCGTCGAAGGCCCGAACCGACAGGAGCCGCCGCGCCAGCATGTCAGGCACGTCGGCCGCAGGCGCGGCCTGAACCGCGCCCTGGCGCACGAAGACCGGCCCGCCCTGTCGGTACGGCGAGCCCGGCGCGTCGAGATGCACATGGTTCACGAGGATCAGCCGCTCGCCCGGAGCGGCGTCTTCCAGAGACACCCGGCACGGGGCGGCATGGGGCGCGTCGGCCGTCATGTGCCGCGCGCCCAGCGCCGCGAGCTCCCGGTCCGACAGATCGAACATCGCCCGGAAGGGGGCCGGCGGCAGAGCGTGGATCATCCAGGTCATCGGCGGAAGATCGTGCGGGCGGCGCAACCTGTCTGGCGGCATTCGGACCCGGCGTCGCCTTGCTCCGGCGGGATCGGCCCCCCATACCAGACCGCATGAACGCCCCCTTCAAGAGCCCCGACGCCGACGCCCCTTTGTGGGACCTGTCCGACCTCTACGCCTCGCGCGACGACGCCCGTATCGCCGCCGACCTCGACGCCGCCCGCGCGGGCGTGGCCGAGCTGGGGGCGCTGGAGGGCCAGCTGGTTGCTGCGCGCGGCGAGCCGGCGGAGCTGGGCGCGCGGCTGGATCGCGCCATCACCCTGTACGAGCAGGCATCCGATGCCCTGGGCGGGGTCGCCGCCTATGCCTTCCTCGCCGCCTCCACGGCGCGAGACGACGCGGCCGCGCAGGGGTTCGAGGCCGACGTGCGCGAGAAGATCGCCACGATCGCCACGCCGACCGTCTGGCTGTCGCTGGAGATCAACCAGCTGGATGAGGCCGGGATCGACGCCGCCCTGGCGGCGCACCCCGGAGCGGCGCGCTGGCGGCCGTGGCTGCGGCGCGTGCGGGCCCAGAAGCCGCACGAACTGTCGTCGGAGCTGGAGACCTATCTGGCCGAGCGCATGCCGCTCTCGGCCCAGTGGCCGCGCCTGTTCGACGAGACCCTGGCGGCGCTGAAGGTCGGCAAGGAAGGGCTGACCCTCGCCGAGGCCCTGAACCGCCTGTCGGACCCCAAACCCGCCCGGCGCAAGGCGGCGGCCGAGGGGCTGACCGAGGCCCTGCAGGGCGAGTCCCGGGTTCTGGCCATGGTGCTGAACACCGTCGCCGCCGAGCACGCACTGGAAGGGCGCAAGCGCGGCTTCGCGCGCCCGGCCGACAGCCGCCACCTGGCCAATGAGGTCGACGGCGAGGCGGTCGACGCCATGGCCGAGGCCGTGGCCCAGGCCTACCCACGCCTGTCGCACCGCTACTACGCCCTCAAGGCCCGCGTGCTGGGCAAGCCGAAGCTGGACCACTGGGACCGCAATGCGCCGCTGGACACCCGGGCCCCGCGCGGCTTCGACTGGGGGCAGGGGCGCGAGGTGGTGCTGGACAGTTTCGCAGCGCTGGGCCCCGAGTTCGCCGACCGGGCGCGCGGCTTCTTCGACCAGCCGTGGATCGACGCCCGCGCCCGGCCGGGCAAGCAGTCGGGTGCCTATGCCCACCCGGTGACGGCGAACCGGCACCCCTATGTCTTCCTGAACTGGATGGGCGAGAGGCGCGACGTGCTGACGCTGGCGCATGAGCTGGGGCACGGCGTCCACCAGACGCTGGCGGCGGATCAGGGCACCCTGCTGGCCGACACGCCGCTGACGCTGGCGGAGACGGCGTCCATCTTCGCCGAGGGCCTGACGTTCGACCGCCTGCTGGCCGAGGCGACGCCGGCGGAACGGCGCGGCCTGCTGGCCGGCAAGATCGAGGACGGACTGAACACAGTGGTGCGCCAGATCGCCTTCCACCGCTTCGAGACGCGCTTCCATGACGAGCGGGCGGGCGGCGAGCTGTCGGTCGGACGGATCGGCCAGATCTGGCTGGAGGAGATGGGGGCCAGCCTCGGCCCCGCGGTGACGTTGAACGAGGGCTATGACGTGTGGTGGGCCTACGTCAGCCACTTCGTCCACTCGCCGTTCTACGTCTACGCCTATGCGTTCGGCGATCTGCTGACCGCGGCGCTGATGGAGACGCGCCGCGCCGATCCGGCCGGATTCACGCCCCTGTACCGCGACCTGCTGGCTGCGGGCGGGACCAAGACCTACGTCGAGGCGCTGAAGCCTTTCGGCCTGAACCCCCGCGATCCCGCCTTCTGGCTTATCGGCACCAGGCGGCTGGAGCGGCTGGTCGACGAGTTCGAGGCTCTGGTCTAGCCGCGGGCGTAGGCGTCCACTTCGGCGATCCGCGCGGCCTTCGCGGCGTCGGTCAGGAACGAGCCTTCGAAGCTGTTTCGCGCCAGCTGCGTCAGCTGCTCCCGCGTCAGGCCCACGGCCTCGGCCAGCCGCACGTAGTTCGCGTTCACATAGCCGCCGAAGTAGGCCGGGTCGTCCGAGTTCAGCGTGACGTGCAGGCCGCGGCGCAGCATCTCCGGCACGGGGTGGTTCTTCAGGTCGTCGACCACGCACAGCTTCAGGTTCGACAACGGACAGACGGTCAGCGTCATCTGTTCGTCCGCCAGCCGCGCGATCAGGGTCTCGTCCTCCATCGACCGGTTCCCGTGATCCATGCGGTCGATGTGCAGCAGGTCCAGCGCCTCGTGCACATAGGCGGGCGGGCCTTCCTCGCCGGCATGGGCGCACAGTTTCAGGCCCAGCGCGCGCGCGGCCGCGAAGACCCGCACGAACTTCGAGGGCGGATGCCCGACTTCGGACGAGTCCAGCCCCACGCCGATGAAGTGGTGCAGGTAGGGCCTGGCCATCTCCAGCGTCGCGAAGGCCTCGTCTTCGGTCAGGTGGCGCAGGAAGCTGAGGATCAGGCCGGAAGTGACGCCCAGCTCCGCCTTCGCCCGGTCCATGCCCGCGATCAACCCTTCGACCACCACGCCGAACTCAACGCCCCGGTCGGTGTGGGTCTGCGGGTCGAAGAAGATCTCGGCGTGCCGGACGTTGTCGGCGGCCGCGCGCTGGAAATAGGCGAAGGCCAGATCCTCGAAGTCCCTGCGCGTCAGCAGGACATTGGCCCCGGCGTAGTAGATGTCGAGGAAGTCCTGCAGGTTCGAGAAGTCGTACGCCGCCCGCACCGCCTCGACGCTGTCGAACGGGATGGCCACCCCGTTGCGCCGCGCCAGCTCGAACATCAGCTCGGGCTCCAGCGAGCCCTCGATGTGCAGGTGCAGTTCGGCCTTGGGCAGGCCGGCGACATAGGTCTCGAGATCGGTCATGACGTCCTCCGCCGAGAAGCAGACTACATCCGCTCCGGCACGTCGATGCCCAGCAGGCCCAGCGCGGTCTCCAGCTGCATCAGCGCCGCCGCCGCCAGCGCCAGACGCGACCCCCGCGTCGCCTCGTGGCCCGGGGCGAGTACGGGGCAGGCGGCGTAGAATTTCGAGAACGACTGCGCCAGCCGCCAGGCGTGCTCGGCCACCACATGCGGGGCGCGCTTGGCATAGGCGTCGTCCACGGCCTGTTCGAAGGCGTCCAGCGTCAGGGCCAGATCGCGCTCGGCCGGTTCGGTCACGGAAATGGTGCCCGGCTCGGCCCCCTGGTCGGAGGCCTTTCGCAGCAGGGATTTGATGCGGACGGCCTGGTACAGCAGGTACGGCCCGGTCTTGCCCTCAAAGCTGGTGAACCGGTCCAGATCGAAGACGTAGCTGGTGGTCCGGCCGTTCGACAGGTCGGCGAACTTCAGGGCGGCGACGCCGACCTTGTGCGCGATGGCGTCGAACTCCTCGGCCGAGGCGTCCTCGCCCAGATGCGCCTCGCGCAGACGCTCGCGCGCCTTGTCGGTCGCCATGGTGATCAGGTCGTGCAGCTTCAGCACCCCGCCCGCGCGGGTCTTGAAGGGCTTGCCGTCCGCGCCGTTCATCGTGCCGTTGGCGGCGTGCTCCAGTTGGCCGGGCGTCGCGTAGCCGGCCTTGTAGGCGGCGCGGAACACCTGTTCGAAATGGTCGCCCTGACGCGCGTCGACGCAATACAGAACCAGATCGAAGTCCTGCTCGCGGCGGCGCTGCAGGATGGTGGCCAGGTCGGTCGTCCCGTACATGGCCGACCCTTCGGACGAGACCAGCAGCAGGGGTGCCAGCTCGCGCTTTTCGCCTTCTTCGGCCACGCGGATGATCCAGGCACCCTGATCGAACTCGGCCAGGCCGCGCGCCTTCAGCTCGGCGACCATGTCGGGGATCAGCGGATCGGCGTCACTCTCGCCGTTCCACAGGTCGAAAGTGACGCCCAGCGCCGTGAACTCGCGTTCCAGCGCCGTGCGGCTGACGGCGACGAAATGGGCCCACAGGGCGCGATAGCCGGCGTGGCCGGACTGCAGGGCCGCCGTCGCCTTGCGGGCGCGATCGCGAAACTCCGGCTCTTCCTTGGCGCGCGCGGCGGCGGCCGGATACAGCCGCTCCAGATCCTCCAGCGTCACCGGGCTGTCGGCGGGGAAGGGACCGTCCTCGGCCAGAAAGGCATCGGCGCGGCCTTCCTCGCCCAGGGCGGTGATGAGCAGCCCCATCTGGAAGCCCCAGTCGCCGAAGTGGGCGTCGCCCCAGACGGTGTCACCGCGGAAGCGGAACAGCCGCTTCAGGCTCTCGCCGATGATGGACGATCTCAGATGGCCCACGTGCATGGGCTTGGCCACGTTCGGACCGGCGAAGTCGATCACCACCCGGCGCGGATCCCTGACGGGCTCCGTGCCCGCGCGCTCGGCGTCGCCGGCCACAAAAGCCGCACGTGCCGACAGGGCCGCATCCGCGACCTTCAGATTGATGAAGCCCGGGCCGGCCACCTCGACCGCCGACAGGCGTGGATCATCGGCCAGTCTCGCGGCGACGCGGCCGGCCAGCTCGCGAGGGTTCGCCTTGGTGACCTTGGCCAGGGCGAGGGCCGCATTGGACTGGAAATCGGCGAGGTCCGGCCGATCCGAGGCCGTCACCCGTACGGCCGACGCGTCCACGCCTTCGGCGGCGAAGGCGGCGGCCACCGCTTCGCCCAGCTCGGTTCTGAGAGCGCTCATCTGCGGACGCAGGTGCCCGGATCGGTTCCGACCGCGTCGACGCAGAAACGGCTGCCGTTGCGGTTGAACTCGGCCTGTTCGGGGGTGACGTCGAAGCCGATCAGGACCTCGAAATTCTCTCCCGAAGTGGTGGCTTCCGCCCGCGGGATGACGATCCGCTGCTGCTCGTGGGCGTCCATCCGGTCGGCACCCTCGGTGAAGGCCACCGGCAGGTCGAAGTATTCTTTGTGCAGCACGGCGCGATCACGCGCCGTCACGGCTACCCAGTACCGATACGTCCGGCCCTCGCCTTGGGCCGCCGGGCCTTTGCCGAGACGGAACAGCATGTCCATGTCGATCGTGATCGGCTCGTCGTTGCGGTAGGAGCAATCCGAGTTCACGCCCTCGATCTCTCCGGTATAGCCGACGCTGGCCGCGCGCGCCTGACCGTCGGTCAGTTCCACATAGCGGGCGGCGTCGTAGAGAATCCGCACGGTGGGGCAGGGCCCGGCGTTCGCGCGGCGAGACAGCGGCGCGATGCGCGGCTGCCGCGCGCTCGTGTTGGCTTGCTGCCCGTCGGCGGTTTCCCCCCTGCCGCCCTGCGACTGCGCCGCGGCGACGGAAGGCAGGGCCGCGGCCGCCAGGCCGACGACGAGGAAAAGCGGAAGGACGCGACGCATGTTCAGATATCCGGCTGGGAGCGGGCGCGCGGGCATGCGCCCCCGCCCGGTAAGACGCTTACCGCTGATAGCGGCTAAACCGAGGCGCGGCAAACCTGCCGGCGCGGTGGCGCGGACCGATTCCGGCCTCTAGATAAGGTCCATGACCGCATCCGCCGACTTCGCTCCCGACGCGCGCCGCCCGATGACGGTGCGGCTGGCGGCGCCGCGCGGCTTCTGTGCGGGCGTCGACAGGGCCATCCAGATCGTCGAGCGGGCGCTGGAGAAGTACGGGGCACCGGTCTACGTCCGCCACGAGATCGTGCACAACAAGCACGTCGTCGACCGGCTGAAGGCGATGGGTGCTGTCTTCGTCAAGGAACTGGACGACTGCCCCGACGACCGCCCGGTGGTCTTTTCCGCCCACGGCGTGCCCAAGTCGGTGCCCGCCGCCGCCCGCTCGCGGGAGATGTTGTTTCTCGATGCGACATGTCCCCTGGTGTCAAAGGTGCACGTCGAAGCCGAGCGACATCACGTGGCTGGCCGCCACATCCTGCTGATCGGCCACGCCGGTCATCCTGAAGTCATTGGAACCATGGGTCAGCTCCCGGTGGACGCTATCTCGCTGATCGAGACCGTCGAGGACGCCGAGACGTTTGCGCGGCCCGGCAAGACGCCGCTGGCCTATGCGACCCAGACGACCCTGTCGGTCGACGACACGGCGGAAATCCTCGCGGTTCTCAAGCGTCGATTCCCGGAGCTTCCGGATCCGCACAAGGAAGACATCTGCTACGCCACGACCAATCGGCAGGAGGCCGTCAAGCGGCTGGGCGAGGTCAGCGACCTGGTCCTTGTGGTGGGATCGAAGAACTCCTCGAACTCGGTGCGCCTGGTCGAGGTCGCCCACCGGGCGGGTGCCGCTGCGGCGCATCTGGTCGACGACGCCTCGCAGATCGACTGGGCGTGGTTCGAAGGGGTGCGGTCGCTGGGCGTGACCGCCGGGGCGTCGGCCCCGGAAAGTCTGGTTCAGGGCGTCATCGACGCTGTCTGTGGCCGGTTCGACGCCGAAGTGAGCGAAGACGACGGCCTGCGCGAGACCGTCACCTTCAAGCTCCCCCGGGTGCTGACGAGCTGAGCCTTACAGCCCCGGCAGCTTGAAGCCGCCACCCGCGCGGCGCGGCGTGATGACGATGGCATTCTGGCCGCCGGTCAGTTGCTGCATGCGCTCGTATTCAGTCGTGGCGTCGATGGTCACCGCGCCGTCGGTCGTCGTGATTTGCGTTGTGCCCTGGGTCGCCGCGTCGTCGCGGCGCCAGAACATCACCCGGTCGGCCCAGCTGGTTTCCTTGTGCGCCAGATCTCCGAACTCGTCGTCGACAAGGTAGCGCACGCGGCTGTCGACGGCCTCGGTGCCGGCACCGACGCGGGCTGCGAGGGCCTGCTCGCCTTCGGACCGCACGACAGCGCCGCGCTCGGTGGCCAGGATGCGTCGGGCTTCGACCTCAGGGGTCACGTCCTGCGGGCGGGGCTGACCCGGCTGCGGCGGACGCAGGCCGTACTCCGGCGGCAGGCTCAACGGCGCGGTCGACACGGTCAGGAACTCGTCCGGGGTGACCCGGGTCATCCCCAGCGACTGCCGGACATTGCCGCAGGCCCCCAAGGCCAGGGCGGAGGCGGCGACGAGGCCGAGGACAGCGTATTTGCGGATCGACATGGGTCTCAACTCACGAAACGGCGGCGGCGCGCACCCGCGTCCCGAAAGGACGCATGTGACTTCAAGAGCGGCTGATTACGACTTTTCGGGGGCCGCGCCAACCTGAGCCGGGTGACGACGGTCGCTGAGGAATCCGTCAACGAACAACAGGACCACGCCGACCGTGATCGCCGCGTCCGCGACGTTGAACACCCACGGAAACACGCCAGTGCCCGAAAAATCCAGGAAGTCGACGACGTAGCCGTACTGGATGCGGTCGATAGCGTTGCCGATCGCCCCGCCAATGACCAGTCCGATCGCCGTAATCAGGATCCTGCGATCCGTCCGCGTGGCCCACCACACCAGGAAGCCCGACACCAGCAGCGAGAACACCGTCAGCGCCCAGCGCGCCTCGCCGCCCCCGAACAGGCCGAAGCTGACGCCGGTGTTGCGCACCATGGTGATGTGGAAAATCCCCGGAATGATCTCGGCGAAGCGGTAGCCGTCGGGGATCATCGACACGTCGGACACGTCCGCCGATCCGAGAACCCACGCTTTCGTGACCTGGTCCAGCAGGATGATCAGAACGGCGAACCCGTAGGCGGCCCAGGCGATGCGGGGGATCTTCATGCGGCGCGGTTAGCAGGCGGAGACGGTCAAGGCTAGCCGAGGCGGCGCCGGCGGGTCTCAGCCGAACGCAGGGTCGAGCGCAGGAACTCCGCCGGCGGATCCGTTTCGGCCAGCACGTCCTCCTTGATGGCCCGGGGCTCCCCGAACAGGTGCCCCTGTCCCATGCCGACGTCCAGATCCAGCACGTCGACGATCTGGCGCTCGTTCTCGCATTTCTCGGCGATGACCTCGATGCCGTAGCGGCGGGTCAGCCCCGCGAAATCGGCGGCACGGATGTCGGGCAGCGACGCCAGCGGGGCCGCGCCGTCGAGGTCCAGCAATTGTTCGATCAGCAGATCGGCGGCCACCTTGACGAACCGCACGTCGGACCGTTGCAGGTCGGCGAAGTCGAGGTCCAGCGTCTGCACCTTGTCGATGGAGAAGCGGAAGCCGAGGTCGGCCAGCTTGGCCATGTTGCGGGCCTCGACGGCACCGCGCGCGTCGAAGGTCGCTTGGCCCAGCTCGAAGATCAGCGCCTGGTTCAGGTCGCGGTTCTGGCTCAGGAACTCCAGGAACTGGGGAAAGAAGGTCTCGTCGCCCAGCGACGACAGGGCGACGTTGCAGAACACGCCGACCTTGCGGTCCTGTCGCGCCAGCCGCCGGACGATCTGGGCGCAGCGGAAGAGCAGCAGGTTGTCGATGGCCGGCACCAGCCCCTCGCCCTCGGCGATGGACAGATACTCCGCCGGCATCATGACCCGGTCCGTCGAATCGCGGAGGCGGGTGAAGCTTTCGTAGAAGACTGTCCGGCGCTGCGGCAGGCTGACGACGGGCTGCAGATACAGGTCGACCCGGTTCTCGGTCAGGGCATCATGGACGGTGCGCAGCAGGGCGTCGGCCTGGCGACGGTGGCGATCCTCGAACGGGCTGGCCGCGGGCCGCGCGTCGGCCAGCCGCTGATCCACGCTCTCGCTCATCTGCTGGATCAACGTCTCCAGCATGCGCACCTCGCCGGTCAGTTCCTCGGCGCGGGACAGGGGGCCGCTCTCGATAGCCTGGGCCAGATCCGACAGGGCGCCCTGGGTCTGCTCCATGGCGTCGGCCAGCAGACGGTGCGCCTCGCGCACCTGGGCGATCTCGAGCGACAAGGCCCGGGCGCGGGCGGCCGAGGCGACCGCGACGTGGACCGCGGCCAGAACGCCCAGCGTTCCCAGAGTTCCAGCCACGCCCGCCCCGAGCCCGAGCCCGCCCCGCCACAGCAGCGCGCCCACGGTCATCCCGAGAAACAGATAGCCGAAGAACAGGAAGCCCGTGGTGACCGCGCGCATCAGAAAGCCGGAACCCTTTCAGGGTGGAATCGGCCGAGTATCCGGCTATTGCGTCGGAACGGCCAGAGACCGGCCGCAGAAACTTGGGAATGAAGGGGCGCCCATGGAACTGTTTGACCTCACGGGCAAGACGGCCGTCATCACCGGCTCCTCGCGCGGCATCGGCAAGGCGATCGCCGAGCGCCTGGCCGAGCACGATGCCAACGTCGTCATCTCCTCGCGCAAGCCGGGCCCCTGCGACGAGGTGGCGAACGAGATCAACGCCCGCTTCGGCGCCGGCCGGGCCATCGCCGTACCGGCCAACATCGCCTCGAAGGACGACCTGCAGCGGCTGGTCGACGAGACGCGCGCCGCCTTCGGCCGGATCGACGTTCTGGTCTGCAACGCCGCGTCGAACCCCTATGCCGGACCGATGGCCGGCATCTCCGACGAGCAGTTCGACAAGATCCTGCAGAACAACGTGGTCTCGAACCACTGGCTGATCCAGATGGTCGCGCCGGAGATGCTGGAGCGGAAGGACGGGTCGATCATCATCGTCTCGTCGATCGGCGGCCTGCGCGGCAATGCGCTGATCGGCGCCTACAACGTCTCCAAGGCCGCCGACATGCAGCTGGCGCGCAACCTCGCCGTCGAATGGGGGCCGTCGAACGTGCGGGTGAACTGCATCGCGCCCGGCCTGATCAAGACCGACTTCGCCCGCTATCTCTGGGAGAACCCCGAGATTCTGAAGGTGGCCACCGACCCCGCGCCCCTGCGCCGCATCGGCATGCCGGACGAGATCGCCGGCGCGGCGGTCTATCTGGCCTCGCCGGCCTCCACCTACATGACCGGCCAGACCCTGGTCGTCGACGGCGGGATCACCATTGCCTGGTGACAAGCCCGGTCTGGCCCAGGATCTGGTCTGGCGACTGGAGGCGCTCGCCTTCGCGGGCCTGACGGCGCTGCTGCGGGCTCTGGGCGTGGAGCGTGCCTCGGCCTTCGGCGGCTGGCTGCTCAGGACGCTGGGGCCCAGGACCGGCACCCACCGCACGGTGATCCGGAACCTGCGGATCGCCTTTCCGGACATGGACGAGGCGCAGCGCGAGGCGTTGGCGCTGGAGAGCTGGGAGCGCACCGGCCGCACCTTCGCCGAGACGACGCTTCTCGACCGGATCACGATGGAGTCTGGCCGGCTCGAGGTCGTCGGTCTCGACCGCCTGCACGCAATCCGCGATTCGGGTCGGCCGGTGGTGTTCGTCTCCGGCCATCTGGCCTGTTTCGAAACCATGCCCGCCGCCATCCTGGCCGCCGGCGTGCCCTGCCAGATCACCTACCGCCAGGCCAACAATCCCTATGTCGACGCCCAGATCCGTCGCGCCCGCGCCCGCTATGGCGTGAAGCTGTTCGCGCCCAAGGGCGGCGACGGTGCGCGGGAGTTGCTCGCCGGACTGGAGCGGGGCGAGTCGGTCGCTCTGATGAACGACCAGAAGTTCAGCGAAGGGCCCGAGGTCACCTTCTTCGGCCAGCCTGTGAACGCCGCTCCGGGGCCGTCGCGTCTGGCGCTGCGGTTCGGCACGGTGCTTCAGCCCATGAGCGTGGTGCGTCTGCCGGGCGTGCGCTTCCGCGTGACGGCCCACGCGCCGATCGTGCTGGAGAAGTCCGGCGATCGCCCCGCCGATATCGCGAGGGGCGTTCAGGCCGTTACGACCTTCGTCGAGGATCGCGTCCGGGAGGTCCCGGAGGACTGGTTCTGGGTCCACAAGCGGTGGCCCGACAAGGTCTACGCCGCACTTTCGTCCGACGCTTCGGCCCGCTCCGCGTCGGCGACGCGGCGGTAGGGCCCCTTGAAGTTGCGGGCATCGGTCCGGCGACGGTCCGGCCCGAAATAGCCGTCGGTCTTCACGAAGGGGCGGGGCTTGAAAATGACCGCGTTCAATCGTTCCAGAATCGCCTTGGCGGTGATCGGCTTGACCACGAACTCGGTCACGCCGGCGTCGCGGGCCTCCATGACCCGGTTCTTCTCCGAATGACCGGTCATCATGATGATCGGCAGATAGGGGTTCGGGCTGTCGGCGCTGTTCCGGACCAGCCGGGTGAACTCCACCCCGTCCAGCGGAAACATATTGAAATCCACGATGGCCACGTCAAACGCCTGCTCTCGCAGCGCGTCCAGTCCGGCACCTCCGTCCCCGACCTCGCGAATCTTGCGCACGCCCGCCGACTGCAGGATCGCCGAGGTGATGGCACGCATGTGCTGGTTGTCGTCGATCAACAGGATCTGAAGCGCGTTCAAGGACGACATGGAATGGGGATCGCAACGCCGCGGAGTGCGGCCGGGTCATCAGATTACAGAGCGGTAACGGGCCGGTAAATCGCGGCTGAAACAATTCTTCATCGCACCGATAGGCCCGGTCGATGCCGCCTCAGGTCCGCACGAGCAGGGACGGATCGAGGTTCCGGTCGCGCCATTTCAGCCGCCAGCACAGATGCGGACCGGTGGCCCGTCCGCTGGACCCCACCCGGCCGATCACGTCCCCTGTCGCCAGCCGGTCGCCCTTTGCGACGTGCAGCCGCGATTGGTGCAGGCAGGCGCTGATGAGGCCCTGCCCGTGATCGATCAGGGTCAGCCCGCCCTCGAAGTGAAGGTCGCGCTCGGCCAGGGTCACGGTCCCCGGGGCCGGTGCCCGAATTGCCGTGCCGGCGGCCGCGCCCAGGTCGATGCCGTAGTGCGGTCGTGCCGGCGTGCCGTTCAGAATCCGTTGAGCGCCCCAGGCGCTGGTGACGCGCACGGTCTGCAGCGGCCAGCGGAAGCCGTCACGGAAATCGTCGCCGTCGACGCGGCTCGCAAACCCCTCCGTCTTCAGCGCCACCTCGCGCTGGATGCGCTCCAGCAGGGCCGGATCCGTCGGCTGGACAGTGGATGGCGGCAGACCGTCGATCCGACTGGTGGGAAACACGCCGCGTGCCAGCGGCACGACGCGGCGGGCCTCGGCGCGGCCATCCCGCGCCACGATTTCGGCTGAACCCGGCGCATCGCGATCAAACCCGACGAAGAACCAGCCGTTCGCCGAGGCCTGCGTCAGCGCCTCCCCATCGACGTAGATCATGGCCCGCGGCGCAGTGCGCCCGATCGCGTGACCGCCCTGCTGAAACCGGCCATTCAGCTCGAGAGCGGCCTCCGCCCGTGCGGCACCCGTCAGCACCAACCCTCCGACGCCCGCGAGCAGCGCGCGCCGGTCGGGGCTCATCGGGCACCGCCCAGCGCCTGGGCCGCCTCGGCCGGGCCGGCATAGGCTTCCTGGCGCTGGGCCGACCAGTAGCGCAGGCCTTCCAGCGGGATCGGCTTGTCCGTGACGGCGCAGCGGACGTACCGCCCCGGCTTCACCACGGCGAAATCACCGTCGCCATAGGACACGCGGGCTTCCTGGTCGGTCATACGGGCAGGGTAGGGGCGCCGGGCGACGGGCTCAAGACCGTCAGAACAGGGCACCCTGCTCCGGCGGTGCCGCCTTTGGCCGCGCCGGTGCCTTCGAGGGCTTCGTCTCGCCTCCGTCAACGGTCGCACCGGCCGCGCCGTCCGGCATGACCAGCCGCACGGCCCGGCCCGGCGTCAGCGCCGCCGCGGTGGTCAACCACGCGCCGTCCTGGTCCTCGATCCGCGCGAACCCCGGCTTGGGCCGCGCCGGGTCCAGCGACGTCAGCGCGCGCGTCAGAGCGGTCAGCCGCTCGCCCCGACGGTCCAGCGTCGGCGGGAAGGCGGCCAGCCGGGCGGTCGCGGCGTCCAGACGGGCGCGGCGGCGCTCGATCGCCCGGTCCAGCAGGTGCGGTCCCAGCCGCGCCCCGATCGCGGCCGTGCGCCGTTCGTGCGCGCTCCGGTTCCGCTCCAGACCGGCGCCCAGCCGCAGGGACGCCTGATCCAGCCTCTGCCGGGGCAGGGCCAGCAGGTCGTCGGCCCGCGCCGGCAGACCGCGCGCCGCGGCTCTCAGCCGCGTGCGTCGGTCCTCCAACAGCCGTCCCGAGGCCCGGGCCGCCCGCGCGGACAAATCCGCCACCCAGCCGATCAGGTCGGCCAGCACCGGGGTGACCATCTCGGCCGCGCCCGTCGGCGTCGGTGCCCGCCGGTCTGACACGAAGTCGATCAGGGTGGTGTCTGTCTCGTGCCCGACGGCCGAGACGATCGGCACGCGCGCCTCCGCCACCGTCCGCGCCAGCGTCTCGTCGTTGAAGGGCCAGAGATCCTCGACCGAGCCGCCCCCCCGCGCCACGATCACCAGATCGGGGCGGGGCAGGGGCGAGCCGGGCCCCAGCGCGTCGAAGCCCCGGATCGCCGCGGCGACCTGGGCAGCCGCCGCGTCGCCCTGGACCACGACGGGCCAGACGATCACCCGGCACGGCCAACGCTCGGCGATGCGATGCAGCACGTCGCGGATCACCGCGCCGGTCGGGCTGGTGATCACGCCGATCACGGCCGGATGCGGCGGCAGGGCCTTCTTGCGCGACGCCTCGAACAGACCCTCGTCGCGCAGCTTGATCTTCAGCGCTTCCAGCCGGGCCAGCAAGGCACCGGCGCCCGCCGCCTCCATGGACTCGATGACGATCTGATAGCTGCTGCGCGCCGGATAGCTGGTGATCTTGCCCGTGACGATGACTTCCAGTCCCGTCTCCGGCTGGATGCCCAGGCCGCGCACCGACCCCTTCCAGATCACGCCGTCGATGGACGCCTTGTCGTCCTTCAGGGTCAGATAGACGTGACCCGAAGCGTGGCGGTTCACCTTGGACACCTCGCCGCGCAGGCGCACGTGACCGAACCGTTCCTCCAGCGTGCGCTTGAGCGCGAAGGAAAGCTCCGAGATCGACAGCGGCGGGTTGTTGTCGCGCGGTGCCGGTGCCTCGGCAGGCCCTTCGAACACATAGGAGTCGTCGGTCATGATGCGACCGTAGACCGGCCCCAGCATGGTGCAAACCGGAACCGGAGACTGCATGGCCGTTCAGCCCCCCGATCTGCCCCCGCCCGCCCGCGACCCGGACGAGCGCGACCTGGCCCGACGAAGCCGGGGCGGCTCCCTCAACCCCGTCCTCATCATTGCGGTCATCGTCCTGATCGGCGTGGCCGTCTTCGTCGTGTCCTCCCTCTAGGGGAACGGCTCCCCCGTCAGGGTCGTTTCGCGGGCTGTTCCCTGCTGGAAAGGTCCGATCATGAAGATCCGTCTCGCCGCCTCCGCCGCCGTCCTGCTGGCGCTTGGAGCCTGTTCGGACCGGGACGACGACGTCGTCCAGCCGTCCGGCCAGCCGGTCACGGAATCCGCCGCCGAGGCCGCCCAGACCGAGGCAGCCGTCGCCTTCGGCATGACGCGTCGGCAACTGGAAGACGCCGACCTGATCTCGACGGACGGCGCGGACCTGGGCGACGTGGAGACCCTGATCCTCGACGCGGCCGGAGCCCCGGTTCAGGTCGTGATCGATCTGGAAGGCGTCGACGACAAGGACATCGTTCTGGCGTTGTCCGACGTTCGCGCCGCCCCCGCCACCGCGAACGGACGGGTGGAGGATCTGACCGTTGACATGACCGCGGCGCAGTTGGCCGCACTGCCCGCCTGGACGCCCCCCGCGCGCTGACGCGGCGGGAGCGGCTTGACCCGGCCCGCCCGCGCGGTCATTCCCCGGCCGATGAACATCCTGCTGGTCGGATCGGGCGGGCGCGAGCACGCCCTGGCGTGGAAGATCGCCCAGTCGCCGCTGTGCCGGCGGCTGGTCTGCGCGCCCGGCAACCCGGGCATCGGCAAGCACGCCGAGCTTCGCCCCGACCTGAAGGTCACCGACGCCGACGGCCTCGCCGCCCTGGCGCGCGAGATGCAGGCCGATCTGGTGGTGGTCGGGCCGGAATCGGCGCTGGAGGTCGGTCTGGCCGACCGTCTCGCCGCGGCGGGAATCCCCTGCTTCGGCCCCTCCGCCCGGGCGGCCCGGCTCGAGACGTCCAAGGCCTTTGCCAAGGCCTTCATGGAGCGCTGGGAGATCCCGACCGCGGGCTTCGGCGTCTATGAAAAGCTCAGCGAGGCCCGCGACGCGCTGAAGGTCTTCAAGCCGCCCTACGTCATCAAGGCCGACGGTCTGGCCGCGGGCAAGGGCGTGGCGATCAGCCCCGACCGCAAGGACGCCGAGTCCGAGATCACCCGGATGTTGGGCGGCCGCTTCGGTGCCGCCGGCGCCCGGGTCGTCATCGAGGAGTTCATGGACGGCGAGGAGGGGAGTCTCTTTGCCCTGTGCGACGGCACGCACGCGGTGCTGTTCGGCGGTGCCCAGGACCACAAGCGTGCCTTCGACGGCGACCTCGGTCCCAACACGGGCGGCATGGGCGCCTACTCGCCCGCGCCCGTCTTCACCCCCGAACTGGTCGCGCAGGCCGAGAGCCGGATCGTGGCTCCGGTGGTCGCGGCCATGGCGCGGGAGGGCACGCCGTTCCGCGGCGTCCTTTTCGCCGGCCTGATGGCCACGGCGGAAGGCCCGAAGGTGGTGGAGTTCAACGCCCGCTTCGGCGATCCGGAATGTCAGGTCCTGATGATGCGGCTGGCCGGCGACGTGGTGCCGTGGCTGCTGGCCTGCGCGCGGGGCGACCTGTCGCGCATGCCCGCCGCACCCGAGTTCCGGCCGCAGGCCTGCGTCTGCGTGGTCATGGCCGCGCAGGGCTATCCCGACAGCCCGCTGGAGGGCTCGATCATCCGCGGTGCCGACCGCGACTTCGGCCCTCACGTCCAGGTCTTCCACGCCGGCACCCGCCGCGACGAGAAGGGCGCGCTGGTGGCCTCCGGCGGCCGGGTTCTGAATGTCTGCGCCCTCGGCGACGACGTCGCCCAGGCGCGGGACCGCGCCTACGCCGCGGTCAAGGCCATCGACTGGCCGGGCGGCTTCCATCGCTCCGACATCGCCTGGCGGGCTCTGGAGCCCCGCGACTGATCCCCGGGAACGTCGCCCGGAAACGGGCGTTTCCCGTGCGTCGACTGCAGGTTCCACGCGGAGGGCTCGGGATGAAGGCGATCGTCAGGGATCGGGGCGTGAGAGTTATCGCAGGCTTGTTCCTGCTCTCGTCCGCGGCCTCGGCCTGGGTCGTTTGGGAGCTCTCGCCTCTCAGCAACGGCACCGACCAGACACGCTACGAGCGCTTCTTCGAGACCCGCTAGGCGGCTTTCGCCACCGCGGTCTCGGGCGACGTCACCAGAGCCAGCAACTCTGCTGCCTCAAACGGCTTGGCCAGATGCTTGTCCGCTCCCGCGGCTCGCGCGGCGGCGACGTGCTCGGGCAGGGCATTGGCGGTCAGCATGACGATCGGCGTCAAGGGCCGACCGGCCTCGCATTCGAACTCGCGGATCGCGCGCGTCGCGGTCAGTCCGTCCATGACCGGCATCTGCATGTCCATCAGCACCATGTCGAAGGCACCGGCGCGATAGGCCTCCACCGCTTCGGCTCCGTTCTCTACCGACACGATTTCCACGGCCGCTGCACCCAGAATCAGCTCGACCACCTTGCGGTTCGTCGGATGGTCGTCGGCAAGCAGCACGCGGACGGTCGCGCCGACATCAGCCGTCGAGGTCATTTCGGGTGCCCCCGCGACCGGGGCCTCGGCCGCGCGCAGCGGCACTGTCAGAAGGAAGGTCGAGCCGCCGCCCGGCTCGCTCTCGGCATCCAGGTCGCCGCCCATCATCTCGGCCAGCTGCCGGCAGATCGACAGGCCCAGCCCCGAACCGCCATAGCGGCGCGTGATGGCACCGTCGGCCTGTTCGAACCGTCCGAACAACCGGTCCCTCTGCTCCGGCCCGAAGCCGATGCCGGTGTCGCTGACGGCGATGCGCAGGGTCGGCGTGCCGTCCACCGCCGGACCGCACTGGGTCTCCAGCTTGATCAGGCCGGCGTCGGTGAATTTCACCGCGTTGGAGACCAGGTTGCACATGACCTGTTTGATTCGCACCACGTCGCCGGCGACCCAGTCGGGACAATCCGGGCACACGTCCACGACCAGCGCCAGGCCCTTGGCGGCGGCCGAGGCCCTGTAGAGATCGGCCGCCTCGCGCACCGCGACCTTCAGCTCGAAGGGCTCGTCCTCCAGCGACAGGCGGCCGCTCTCGATCCGCGCCAGATCCAGAATATCGCCCAGCAGGGTGAGAAGCATCCGGCTGGAGGACTGCATCAGTTCCAGCATCTCGCGCTGGTCGGGTTTCAGGTCCGTCCGTCCCAGCGCTTGCGACAGGCCGATCACCCCGTTCAGGGGCGTGCGAATCTCGTGGCTCATGTTGGCGAGGAACAGGCTTTTGGCCGCGTTCGCCGCCTGGGCCGCATCACGGGCGTCGGCCAGGGCCTGGGCGTCGCGTTTCAGGTCGGTGATGTCGTTGCACAAGGTGACGATGCCGCCGTTGGCCGTGCGCCGATCCTGGACGCGCAGCCACCGTCCGTCGTCGCAGCGCTGCTCGATGGTCGTGGACAGCTGCTCCCGGGCGGCCAGACGCTCCGCGCGCCATTCGGCTTCCCGCCCGATCGCATCGGCGTAGATGCCTTCGTCCAGACCGATCTGCAGCACGTCCTCGAAGCGCATCCCGGGTTTCAGCTGGGCCACCAGTTCGGGGTTCACCTCGGCGTACCGGGCGTTCCAGAGCACCAGACGGCCGTCGGGATCGTAGAACCCCATGGCGTCCGGCATGGCCTCGACGGCCTCGCGGATCTGGTTCAGCGTCCGACCGTCGCTCCAGCGCGCGGCCCCGGTGAAGAAGGCGGCGACCAGCACCGGCAGCGCGGCCGAGACCGCCAGGGCCGCCAGCAGGTCGCCTTGATCCAGCCCCGCCGCCCCCGCCAGGCCGACGTCCGGGACCACCGTCAGGGCACCCATCGCGATGAAGTGCAGGGCACAGACGCCGAGGGTGGCCCCCAGCGCGGTTGCGAGGCCGTTCTTCCAGCCGCCGCGATGCGGTGCCAGGGCCACCGCGACGCCGACCAGCAGCGCCGAAGCGACAGCCATGGCGGCCAGACCGAAATCCCAGGTCGGCGTGCCGGCCATTCGCAGCCCGCTCATGCCCAGGAAATGCATGGCCGCCACGCCGGAGCCGGCCAGCGCACCGGCGACGCCGCGGCGGAGCTTCGGCGCGCCGAGGCCCGCAAACGTCGCGCCGACGCCGAACGCGACCGCCACGCCCAGCGAGGCCGCTGTGATGCCCAGATCGTAGGAGGTCGTCAGACCGGCGTCGAAGCCCAGCATGGCGGTGAAGTGGGTCGTCCAGACGCCGAGGGCGCCGAGCGCGCCGGCCGCGGCGGTCAGCGCCGTCCGCTTGCGGCCCTGCGCCGCCCACGCCCGCCGGCCCAGCGCGAACGCAGTGGCCAGACCCGTCAGGCACAGCACGCCCGCCGCCACGACCAGACGAAGGTCGTGCTGCGTCGTCAGACAAAGCAGTACGGCGTTCAAATTGCGTGCGCCCCGGGACTATTTCACCCCAGTCTGGACGGCACAGGTGAACATTCCGTGCTCACGGCGGCGCTGTCATGCGATTGGCGGATACGCGGGCTATGCGGGCCACCCATCGTCCAAGAGATCCTCGATGCGGGAGCCGACGGTTTCCCCCGACGCGATCACCCCCTAGAGACTCCTGATGCCCGACGCCTCGAACTCGTCCCCGATCGCGCCGACCGTGACGTCGCGTCTGTGGACGGCAGGTGCCAGCGGAGGCGTCGCCTCAGCGGTTCTTCTCATCGTCGCCGCCCTTCATCCTCACCACGCCCCCGTCCTGCTGGGCGGTGTGGCGGCTGTGATCCTGGCCACCTGGATGGTCAGTCGTCCGCGTGACACGGCCCCCACCGCGAGGCCGGCTCTCCCGGCTGACATGCCCTCGCCGGTCGCGGCCTCCGACCCCGGCCTTCTTGACGCGGCCTTCGAGGCCCTGAGCGATGCGGTGCTGGTCGTCAGCGGCGGAGAGCCGGATGACATTGCCGGACGTCGGGTGGTGCTGGCCAATCGCGCCGCGCGCGACCTGCTTCGCATCCAGCGCGACGGGGCCATCCTTGTCTCGGTCCTGCGAGATCCCCTCGTGCTCGAAGCGGTGGACGAGGCGCTGTTCGGCGGCCTCGAGCGCACGGTGGATTGGACCGGCGTGCGCGACCGGCACTGGCAGGCCACTGCCCGGCCTTTGTCCTGCGGAGACGATCGTCCACTGGCGGTGCTGGTCCTGAGGGACGACACCGACGTGCGCCGCATGGAACTGATGCGTGTCGACTTTCTGGCCAACGCCAGCCACGAACTTCGCACGCCGCTCGCCTCCCTGTCCGGCTTCATCGAAACGCTCAAGGGACACGCGAAGGACGATCCCAAGGCGCGCGACCGCTTCCTCGACATCATGAGCGCCCAGGCCGACCGGATGGGACGACTTGTCGCCGACCTGCTCTCGCTCAGCCGGATCGAGCTGAACGAGCACATTCCGCCGTCTGGCCGGGTCGACCTGCCGCGCGCGGTGACCGACGTGGTCGACGCCCTCAGCGTGCTGACGCAGGAGAAGGGTGTGGAAGTCATCGTCTCCGGCGCCGGTGCGGCCTCGATCCGCGGGGACCGCGACGAGATCGTCCAGGTCATCCAGAATCTGGTCGACAACGCGGTCAAATACTCGGCGCGGGGTGGTCGGGTGGAGATCGAGGTGATCGGCGTCCTGTCCCGGGACGACGCCATGGCCGCGAGGATGCCGGCCTCATCACGCCTTCCGCTGCTTACGCCCGACCGGGACGTTTCCGTCCGCCATGGGGCGGTCGTGGTTCGCGACCACGGTCCGGGCATGGAACGCGAGCACCTGCCGCGACTGACGGAAAGGTTCTATCGGGTCGAAGGCCAGAAGAGCGGCGGCGAGCGCCCCGGGACCGGGCTGGGGCTGGCGATCGTCAAACACATCGTCAATCGGCATCGCGGCGGCCTTGCGGTCGAGAGTGCCCCCGGCCAAGGCACAGTCTTCACGGCATTTTTCCCGCTCGCGGAAGACCGACGTCAGGGTGGGGCTTCGGGCTCGACGCTGTAACGGAACTGTCACGCCACAGTCGTAATCCGCTTACCCATCGCGGGCAGTTTCCCGGCCGGACGGACCGGCCTCCCCGGCGCGCTCCGATTCCTTTTCGCCGGACCCGATGAGCGCGCTTCTCTTCCTCCTGCCGATTGTCCTCGCCGTGGCGGCCTTCGTGGCCGGTCGCGCCGTCGCGCAGCGCCGGTTCGCGGACCTGCGCCCCCACTCGCGCCCTGAGCAGCATGGTGCCTATGCCGCCATCTGGGTTGTCGTGCCGGTTCTGGTCGTTGTCCTCGCCGCGTCCATTTTCGGGAATCAGGTCGAGCGGGGTCTGCTCGAGGCCGGTCAGCCGGCTCCCGTGGCCGCCCTCGACGACATCCGCCGCGACGCCTTCTACGCCGACGTCGCGCGCGTGGCCGGCGGCGACACGCCCCTTCAGGTGTGGGAAGCGCCCCTGAACGGCGACATGGCCGTGCAGGCCTTGCGCGCGGCGCGGATGGACCAGATCCGGGCCATCGGTGCGTTCGCGATCGCCCTTCTGGCCGGCGCGCTGGGTGGCATCATGGCCTTCACCCGGATCCAGCCCGATTTGCGTGCCCGAAACCGGGTCGAGGGCTGGGTCGTCGGCGTGCTCCTGGCCTGCGCCACGGTGGCTGTTCTGACCACTGTCGGCATCGTCGCCTCGCTGCTGATCGACGCCACGCGGTTCTTCGAGCAGGTGCCGGTACAGGAGTTCCTGCTGGGCACGCAGTGGTCGCCCCAGACCGCCATCCGCGCCGATCAGGTGGGCTCCACCGGTGCGTTCGGGGCCCTGCCGCTGTTCGCCGGCACCTTCCTGATCATGCTGATCGCCATGGCGGTGGCGGCACCGGTCGGGCTGATGTCGGCCATCTACCTTTCTGAGTACGCCGGTCCGGCCACTCGCGCGATCGTCAAGCCGGTGCTGGAGATCCTCGCCGGCGTGCCGACCGTCGTCTATGGCTTCTTCGCCGCCCTGACCGTCGGGCCGGCCTTCCGCGCCTTTTTCAACGGCATCGGAGCCCAACTGGTCGGGGGCCCGCTCGACGGATTGGGCCAGTACCTGATGCTGGTCCAGAACCAGATGGCCCTTGTCGCGGGCGGGGTCATGGGGATCATGCTGATCCCCTTCGTCAGCTCCCTGTCCGACGACATCATCAACGCCGTGCCCCAGTCCCTGCGTGACGGCTCCTACGCCATGGGCGCGACGAAGTCCGAGACGGTCGGCCGGGTGCTGATGCCCGCCGCCCTGCCGGGCGTCGCGGGCGCCCTGCTGCTGGCCGTGTCGCGGGCAGTGGGCGAGACCATGATCGTCACCATGGCCGCCGGCCTGGCCGCGCGCCTGACCCTGAACCCGCTGGACACGGTTACCACCGTGACGGTCCAGATCGTCACCCTGCTGACCGGCGACCAGGAGTTCGACAGCGCCAAGACCCTTTCGGCCTTCGGTCTGGGTCTGACCCTGTTCCTCGCCACCCTCGTGCTGAATATCGTCGCCCAGCGTATCGTCCAGACCTACCGGCAGCAGTATGACTGACGCGATCGCCCCAACCCCCGCGGACCGCGCGGCCCGCCTGCAGAAGGGTCTGCGTCGCCGCTATGCGCGCGAGCGGCGGTTCCAGCTGTACGGCCTGCTCGCCATCGGCGTGGCCATCGGCTTCCTCGCGCTTCTCCTCGGCCGCATCTGGACCCAGGGCAACACCGCCTTCTGGGCGCATGAGGTGTCGATCCCGGTCTACATGGATCCCGCGCGCATTGATCCCGCCTATCCGCAGGGGACCAACTTCCCCCAGATGGTCGCCGAGCAGCAGTTGGCGCGCCTGGGCGTCACCGACGACGCCGCGGGCCGCGCATCGACCGAGATGCGTCAGATCTTCTCGTCGGAGCTGAAGTTCGTCGCCGCCGACATGGTGCGTGAGGATCCGTCGCTCATCGGCAAGACCGTCACGGTCACCGCGCCCCTCTCGGACGACTCCGACCTGTTGTTCAAGGGCGAGATCGAGCGCGATCTGCCGGAAGAGCAACGCCGCATCACCGACCGGCAGATCGGCTGGCTGGACCGGCTGCAGGACGACGGCCTCGTCGAGCGGCGCTTCAACAGCCGGATGTTCACGTCCGGCGACTCCACCGAACCTGAGCTGGCGGGGGTTCTGGGCGCCGTCGTCGGCTCTGCCCTGATGCTGCTGGTCACCGCCTTGCTGGCCATCCCGATCGGCGTCGCCGCCGCGATCTGGCTGGAGGAGTTCGCGCCCCGCAACCGGATCAGCGCCTTCATCGAGGTCAACATCAACAACCTCGCGGCCGTGCCGTCGATCGTCTACGGCCTCCTTGGCCTGGCCCTGTTCATCAACTGGATGCACCTGCCGCGGTCCTCGCCACTGGTTGGAGGTCTGGTGCTTGCGCTCATGGCGTTGCCGACCATCATCATCGCCACCCGTTCGTCGCTGAAGGCGGTCCCTCCCTCGATCCGCGAGGCGGCGCTGGCGCTGGGCGCGTCGAAGACCCAGACGGTTTTCCAGCACGTCCTCCCGCTGGCCATGCCGGGCGTGATGACCGGTGCCATCATCTCCATGGCCCACGCGCTCGGCGAGACCGCGCCGTTGCTGCTGATCGGCATGGTCAGCTTCGTGCCGGGCGTAGCGACCGGTATCGCGGAGCCGACCGGTGCCCTGCCGTCCCTCATCTACATCTGGGAGAACGCCTCAGAGCGCGCGTTCCATGAGCGCACCGCCGCAGCCATCATGGTTCTCCTGGCCCTCATGATCGTCATGAACGCCGCCGCCATCGTCCTGCGGCGTCGCTTCGAACGTCGGTGGTAAGCCCTATGAAGTTCAACATCTTTCGCTCGCACGACGACCGGGGCTCGGGCGACCCGACCGAGACGCCGCGCATGGGCGGTCAGGTCCTGCCCGCCGCTGGAACCGACGCGTCGGTCGCCGCTCCAGCCGACGTGGTCGCATCGGCTCCGGCTGATGCAACTGCCGGCGCTTCCTTCCAGACACGCCCGGCCGAGCCGTTGGGCCCGATCAAGATCCGCGTGCGCGACGTGTCGGTTCACTACGGCGACAAGCAGGCGTTGCATGACGTCAGCCTGGACATTCCGGACAAGACCGTGACTGCCTTCATTGGTCCGTCAGGCTGCGGCAAGTCCACGTTCCTGCGGTGTCTGAACCGCATGAACGACACCATTCCTTCGGCCCGCGTCACCGGTGCCATCGAGATGGACGGAAACGACGTAAACTCGAAGGCCGTCGACCCGGTGCTGCTGCGCGCCCAGGTCGGCATGGTCTTCCAGAAGCCGAATCCCTTCCCCAAGTCGATCTACGAGAACGTCGCCTACGGTCCGCGCATCCACGGCCTGTCGACGTCGAAGACCGACCTCGACGGTATGGTGGAGCGGTCGCTGAAGCGCGCCGGCCTTTGGGAGGAGGTGGCCGACCGCCTGCACTCGCCCGGTACCGGTTTGTCAGGCGGCCAGCAGCAGCGTCTGGTCATCGCCCGCGCCATCGCGGTCGAGCCCGAGGTGATCCTGATGGACGAGCCCTGCTCGGCACTGGATCCCATCGCCACGGCCAAGATTGAGGAACTGATCGACGAACTGCGCGAGCAGTACTGCATCGTTATCGTTACCCACTCCATGGCCCAGGCCGCACGCGTTTCGCAGCGCACCGCGTTCTTCCACATGGGACGTCTTGTCGAGACCGGGCCCACGGAAGAAATCTTCACAAATCCGCGCGAGCGGCGCACGCTCGATTACATAACCGGCCGCTTCGGCTGAGATCACCTCGAATGAACCAGCACACCGTCAAATCGTATGGAGACGAGCTGAACCAGCTCACGGCCGAGGTCGCCCGCATGGGTGGTCTGGCCGAGGCCCAGGTGGCCGACGCCGTGGACTCCGTCGCCCGGCGGGACATTGCCCTGGCGCGGGCGGTGGTGGAGCGCGACCAGAAGCTCGACGCCCTGCACCACGACATCGAGAAGAAGGCCATCCGGCTGATCGCCTTGCGCCAACCGGTAGCCTCCGACCTGCGCAAGACCCTGTCGGCCATGAAGCTGGCGGTGGATCTGGAGCGCACAGGCGATCTGGCCCGTAACATCGCCAAGCGCGGCCTGATCCTGGCCGAGGGCGAGCCCATGGTTCCCCTGACCCGCTCGATCGAGCGCATGGGCCGGCTGGTGTCCGGCCGCCTGCGCGACGTCATGGACGCCTACACCGCCTCCGAACTGGATCGCGCCGTCGCCGTCTGGAGCACCGACGACGAGGTCGACGAGCACTACAACAGCCTGTTCCGCGAGCTGCTGACCTACATGATGGGCGACCCGCGCACGATCTCGGCCGGCACCCACCTGCTGTTCATGGCCAAGAATCTGGAACGCATCGGCGACCACGCGACCAACATCGCCGAGACGATCCACTACGAGATCACCGGCGGCGACATGTACGGCGAGCGCCCGCGCCTCAGCGCCCTGCCGACCGAACCCGAATTCAACACCGGCTCCTGATCCGCGCCCGACCGACCAGCCTGGAGACTGACGTGCAGCCCTACGTTCTGGTGATGGAAGACGAGGACGCCCTCGCCACGCTGCTTCAGTACAATCTGGAGAAGGAGGGCTATCGCGTCGTCGTGGCCGGCGACGGCGAGGAGGGCCTCGTGCAGATCGACGAGCGTCTGCCTGACCTCGTCCTGCTGGACTGGATGCTGCCCAAGGTGTCGGGCATCGAGGTGTGCCGGCGCATCCGCGGCAAGGCCGAGACTCGCAACCTGCCGATCATCATGCTGACCGCGCGGGGGGAAGAGACCGACCGCGTCCGCGGTCTGGACACCGGCGCCGACGACTATCTGACCAAGCCCTTCTCGATGACGGAGCTGATCGCCCGCATCCGCGCCGTCCTGCGGCGCATCCGGCCCGGCCTCGCCGACGACCGCATCAACCATGGCGACATCGTCATCGACCGCGTCGCCCACCGCGTCCGCCGCGCGGGGTCGGAGGTCCACCTCGGCCCGACGGAATTCCGCCTGCTGGACCACTTCATGCAGCACCCCGGCCGGGTCTTCAGCCGCGAACAGCTGCTCGATGCGGTCTGGGGCAGTGACGTCTACGTCGAGGCCCGCACCGTCGACGTCCACGTCGGCCGCCTGCGCAAGGCGCTGAACATCGACGGCACCGTCAACCCGATCCGCACGGTGCGGTCGGCGGGCTATTCGCTGGATCTGGGGGCCTGAGGTCGATCTTCTCCCGCAAGGGGAGAAGGACCACGCGTTGCTTCCTCCCGCGCGCCCTTTAGGGTCGCCCCACCACTGAGGGGAGACCGCCCATGCGTCGCCGCACGTTTCTGTCCACCCTGCCCGCCGGGGCGGTGATCGCCGGCGCGACTGCGGCCGTGGGGCAGAGGGCACCCGCCGCGCCGTCCGCCTCCGCTTCGGCCGGACAGTCCGCCCCCTCTGGCTATCCCTATCGCGGCGTCGGCATGGGTGACCGCATCATGGGGGCCCCCTTCGCGGGGCGCTCGACGGTCTGGGGCACGCGCGGGGCGGTGGCGACGGCGCATCCCACGGCGACATTGATCGGGCTGGACACCCTGCGGCGCGGGGGCTCGGCCATCGACGCGGCGATTGCGGTCAATGCGGCGCTGGGCTTTCTGGAGCCCGTCGCCAACGGCATCGGCGGCGACGCCTTTTGCCTGATGTGGGATCCGAAGCAGAACAAGGTGCTGGGCTTCAACGGCTCGGGTGCCAGTCCGCGCGGCCTGTCGCTGGAGGCGGCGCGCGGCAAGGCCAACGCGCGCGGATACCTGCCCTCCTACGGCGCGGTCACCGTCAACGTACCGGGCACGGTCGACGCCTGGTGGCAGGCGCACCAGCGCCATGGCAAGCTGCCGTGGAAGGACGTCTTCGCCCCCGTGATCGAGCTCTGCGAGCGCGGCGAGGTCATGCCCCAGCTGATCGCCTACTATCTGGAGCGCAACATGGCCGGCTTCGACCGGTCGGCGGGGATCATCGAGGACAACGACAACCGCAAGCGGGTCTATGCCCCCGACGGCCGCACGCCGCGCGTCGGCGAGGTCTTCGCCAACCCCGACCTGGCGCGCACCTATCGTCTGATCGCCGAAGGCGGCCGCGACGCCTTCTATGAAGGCCCGATCGCCGGGGCCATCGAGGGCTATTTCCGGCGCATCGGCGGCTGGATGACCCGCGCCGACCTGGCCGCGCACCGCACCGAGTGGGTTGAACCGCTGGTGTCCAACTATCGCGGCGTCGACGTCTGGCAGCTGGGGCCGAACACCCAGGGCCTGTCGACCCTGCAGATCCTGAACGTCTGCGAGCGGTTCGACCTGAAGGGACTGGGTTTCCAGTCCGCCGCCTCGATCCACGTCCAGGCCGAGGCCAAGCGGCTGGCCTTCGAGGACCGCGCCCGCTGGTTCGCCGACGACCGCTTCTCGAAGACGCCGGTCGAACGTCTGGTCTCCAAGGCCTACGCCGCCGAACGCGCCGCCCTGATCCGTATGGACCGGGTCATGGACCGGGCCATGCCCGGCGACGCCCCGGCGCAGGGCGACACCACCTATTTCAGCGTCGCCGATGCCGACGGCATGATGGTCAGCTGGATCCAGTCCAACTACCGCGGCATGGGCTCGGGTCTGGTCCCGGACGATGGGGCCGGCGGCACCCTGGGTTTCATGTTCCAGGACCGGGGCGAGCTGTTCGCCCTGACCGACGGCCACCCCAACGTCTACGCCCCGGGCAAGCGGCCCTTCCACACCATCATTCCCGGCTTCGCCACGAAGGACGGGCAGCCGTGGATGGCCTTTGGCGTCATGGGCGGCGGCATGCAGCCGCAGGGCCAGGCCCAGATCGTCATCAACATGGTCGACTACGGCCTCGACCCGCAGGAGGCCGGCGACGCCCCGCGCTGGCAGCACGAGGGCAGTTCGGAACCGACCGGGCAGGCGGCTGAGGGGTCAGGCGTGCTGCATCTGGAGTCCGGCGTGCCCGAGGCGACGAAGGAACAGCTGCGGGCCATGGGCTGGACCCTGGGCGGCCCCAACGGCGGCTTCGGCGGCTATCAGAACGTCGTGCGTCAGGTGAACGCCCGCGGCCCGTGGACCTATGGCGCGGCGTCGGAGATGCGCAAGGACGGGCTGGCGCTGGCTTGGTGAGCGATCTCGACCTGACCGGGCGGTGGGCTGGCGTTTACTTCTACGCCGGCGACGCCCTGCCGCCGACCGCCTTCACCGCCTCGCTGGAGGAAGTGAACGGTCATGTCTCCGGCCTGACCGCTGAACCCGACTCCTGGCATCCCGGCCGCACTCTGGAGGCCGAGGTCGAGGGGCAGCGCACCGGCCCCTCCGTCGTCTTCACCAAACTGCCGGACGGCGGTCGGACGACCATCGAGTACGTCGGCGACATCTCGCCCGACGGCCAGTCGGTCGTCGGCACGTGGACCATCATCGGCGACTGGTCGGGGACCTTCCGCATGGACCGACGAGGCGACGGCGCCATGATTGCCCGAACGCGAACCGCTCAGGCGGGCTGAGCCTCAGCCTCCAGCTTGTAGTTCCGGCCGCAGTACTCGCACTCCACGTGGATCCTGCCGTCGTCCTCGACCATGTCGGCGCGTTCGGCGGGGCTGAAGCTGGCCAGCATGGCCTCGATCCGGTCCTGCGAGCAGCGGCACTGGGCGCGCAGGGCCCGGGCCCCCTCAAGCCGCACGCCATCCTCGTGGAACAGCCGGAACAGCAGGACCTCCGGCGTGATGGTGGGGTCCAGCAGCTCGTCGTCGGCCAAGGTGGCGAACAGGGCGCGGCTGCGCTCCCACACCTCCACGGTGTCGCCCCGGGCGTCGTCGGCGGCGATCACCTGGATCAGCGCGCCCCCGGCGCGCCAGCGCGGCCCCTCGCCGGCGTCGACCGAGCCGATGGCCAGCCGCACCTTGGTCGGCACCTGCTCGGACTGCTCGAAGAACTGCTCGGCGCACAGGCTCAGGCTCTCGCCCTCGATCGGGGTGATCCCCTGCGTCCGCTCGAAGTCCGGCCCGCGGTCCAGCGTCATGATCAGCACGCCCTTGCCCAGCAGGGTCTGGGCACCCGGTCGGGCGAAGCCCTGCGACGCGGCCGCCACCTCGTCCGGGTCGAACCGGCAGAAGCCGCGCAGCGAGCCGTCCGTGCCGTAGTCGGCGACCAGATAGCGCACCGGGCCGTCGCCCTGCGCCTGCACCAGCAGGCGGCCGTCGAACTTCAGGCTGGAGCCGACCAGCGCGGCCAGCACGCAGGCCTCGCCCAGCAGCGCGGCCACGGCCTCGGGATAGTCATGGGCCGACAGGACCTCGTGGATCGCCGCCCCCAGGCGCACGATCCGGCCGCGCACCGGCCATCCGTCGATCTGGAAGGCGGCGGCCAGGTCGTCGAGGGGCGGGGTGACGTCGGTCAATTTGGTCTCCGGTCGGCAAACGCGAAAGGGGCCAGATAGGCGCGCGCTTGGCGCAATCCAAGGCTGGATGCTACGGCCAAGCTCGGAACACGTCGAACGACCGCCCGTTCTGTTGGTCGTCCCTCGGAGTCAGGAGTGCCGCATGGCCCGCAAGCCCGTCCTAAAGCCCCTGAGTGCGCAGGCGATCGTCATCACTGGTGCCACCTCGGGCATCGGACTGGCGACAGCGCGCAAGGCGGCGGCGGCGGGTGCCTGCGTCTTCCTGATCGCGCGCGGAGAAAACGACCTGGCCAGGCTGACCGAGGAGCTGCAGTCCAGGGGGGCCCGCGCGGCCTATGCGGTGGCGGACGTGGCTGACTACGAGGCTCTCTCCGAGGCGGCCGAAAAGGCGCGCCGTCTGTTCGGCGGGTTCGACACCTGGATCAACAACGCCGGCATCTCGATCTTCGGCCCCATCCGCGAGACCACGCTGGAGGACCAGCGTCGCCTGTTCGAGACCAACTACTGGGGCGTGGTGAACGGCTCGCTGATCGCGGCCGAGCATCTGCGCGAGCGGCCCGATGGCGGCACCATCATCAACGTCGGTTCGACCCTGGCTGACGCGCCCCTGCCGGTGCAGGGCATCTATTCGGCGTCGAAGCACGCGGTCAAAGGCTTCACCAACGCCCTGCGGATGGAGCTGATGCGCGAGGAGGCCCCGGTGGCGCTGAGCCTGGTCAAGCCGGCCGCCGTCGACACGCCCTACAACCGGCATGCCCGCAACATCACCGGCCACGCCGTGCACAATCCCCAGCCCGTCTACGCCACCCCCGTGGTCGCCGACACCATCCTGTGGTGCGCCACACATCCGATCCGCGAGATCACCGTCGGCGGGGGAGGGCGCATCATCGCCTCCTTCTATTCGGCCCTGCCCGGCATCGCGGAACCACTCCTCGCCCGGTTCGCTCCCATGCTCATGCGGGACAAGCGGGGCGAGTATCACCCGTACGAGGACGGCCTCTGGGATCCCGCCGACGACGGTCTGGAGGAAGAAGTGCATTATCCCATGGTCAGGAATTTCAGCGCCTTGGCGGAAATCCGCAAACATCCGGGCGTGACGGCCGGCGTCGTCGCCGTGCTGGCCGGGATCGGTCTGGCCACCCTGCTCCTGAACCAGCGCAGCGGCCCGACCCGGTACGAGCGCATCCGTCAGCGCGTCAGCCCCTCCCGACTGTGGTCGCGACTGCGCGCCGGCGACCGGCTGCGCGACGTCAGGGACCATGCCCAGGACGGCTGGGACCGCGTCGGGGAGTTGTCAGAGCGCCTGATCGGCCGCGATTCGCGACATCGCGCCGTCAGCTACGCCCGCGACCATGCCCAGGAAGGCGCGGCCGCCGCCGCCATCGCGACCATCGCCGCCGCCGTCGGCGCCGCGGCACTGAAGCATTTCCAGGACCGGCGCTGAACGCCGCTTGCTGCAACTGCGAAGGTCGGTCAGGGTCCGCGCATGGCCGCTCCGACCCTGATTTTCGACTTCGACTCCACCCTGGTGGATTTCGAGACGCTGGAGGCCCTGGCCGAGCTGTCGCTGGCCGACGCGCCTGACGCCGCCGAACGGCGTGCCCGGGTCGCCGACCTGACCGACGCCGCGATGGCGGGCCGGATCGACTTCGCCGACGCGTTGACGCAGCGGCTGGCTCTGCTTCCGGTCACGCGGGAGCACGTGCAGGCGCTGGCCGCCCGCACCCCGTCGCGCCTCGCGCCGTCCGTGGCCCGCAATCTCGAGACCTTGCGCCGCCACGCCGACCGGCTGGTGATCGTCTCCGGCGGCTTCCGCGAGGTCATCGCCCCTGTGGCCGACCTGCTCGGCGTGCCCGCCGACCGCGTGCTGGCCAACGACCTGACCTATGGTGACGCCGGCCGGGTCACCGGCGTCCGGCCCAATCCCATCCTCCAGCCGCAGGGCAAGGCCGCCGCCATCCGCGCCCTGAACCTGACCGGCCCCGTGGTCATGATCGGCGACGGCTGGACCGACGCGGAGGTCAGGCTGGCCGGCGCCGCCGACCGCTTCGTCGCCTTCACCGAAATCGTCCGCCGCGAGCGCGTCGTGGCCGCGGCCGACATGGAGGCCGCCACCCTGGACGAGATCCTGCACGCCGAGGGTCTGGCCGGGCGGTGGTCCTATCCCCGCAGCCGCATCCGCATCCTGCTGCTGGAGAACGTCCACCCCGCCGCGGTCCAGCGTTTCGAGGCCGCGGGCTATACGGTCGAGACCGTGAAGGGGGCGCTGGACGAGGATGAGCTGATCTCGCGGCTGAGGGGCGTTCACGTCCTCGGCGTCCGCTCCAAGACCGAGGTCAGCGCCCGGGTGCTGGACGCCGCCGACCGCCTGATGGCCGTCGCCGCCTTCTGCATCGGCACCAACCAGATCGATCTCGACGCGGCCGCCGAGCGCGGCGTCGCCGTCTTCAACGCCCCGCATTCGAACACCCGCTCGGTGGTCGAGCTGGCGATCGGCCAGATCGTGTCGCTGATGCGCGGCGTGCCCGACAAGTCGGCCGCCATGCACCGCGGCCAGTGGATCAAGTCGGCGACCGGCGCGCGCGAGGTGCGCGGCAAGACCCTGGGCCTGATCGGCTACGGCGCGATCGGCAGCCAGCTGTCGGTGGTGGCCGAGGCCATCGGCATGCGCGTGGTCTTCCATGACCTGACCGAGCGGCTGGCCCTGGGCAATGCGCGGCGCCTGCCGTCTCTGGAGGCCGTGCTGGCCGAGGCCGACGTGGTCAGCCTGCACGTCGACGGCCGTGCCTCGAACACCGACCTGATCGGCGCGCGCGAACTGGCGGCCATGAAGCCCGGCGCCCTGCTGCTGAACCTGTCGCGCGGGCACGTGGTCGACGTCGGTGCCCTGGCCCAGGCCGTCGGATCAGGCCGCATCGGCGGGGCCGCGCTGGATGTGTTCCCGCAGGAGCCCCGTACCAACGACGACCCCTTCGACAGTCCCCTGATGGGCCTGCCCAACGTCATCCTGACGCCGCACATCGGCGGCTCCACCGAGGAAGCCCAGGAAGCCATCGGCGAATTCGCGGCCGAGCGTCTGCTGGGCTATCTGAACCGCGGGGACACGACGTTCAGCGTCAACCTGCCCAACGTGCAGCTGTCCGACGTGGCCGAGGCGCACCGTCTTCTGCACATCCACCGCAACCAGCCCGGCGTCCTGGCCGAGCTGAACAGCGCGCTCGCCTCCGCCGGGCTGAACGTGCTGGGCCAGCACCTGAAGACCGACGAGCGCACCGGCTACGTCATCGTCGACGTCGACCGCGACTACGACCCGCGCGCGCTGGACGCGCTGAAGGCCATCCCGGGCACGCTGCGGTTCCGCACGCTGTACTGACCAAAGAAAAGCCGCCCCGGTTCCCCGGGGCGGCTCTTCAGCTCATCTATGCCGATCGGTTGATCAGCGGGCGCCGGGCACGCGCGGCTTGGGCGCAGGCAGCAGGCCTTCGCGCTGGGCGCGCTTGCGGGCCAGCTTGCGGGCGCGGCGCACGGCCTCGGCCTTCTGGCGGGCGCGCTTCTCCGAGGGCTTCTCGTAGTGCACGTGGCGCTTCATTTCACGGAAGCTGCCTTCGCGCTGCATCTTCTTCTTCAGGGCTTTCAGCGCCTGATCGACGTTGTTGTCGCGGACGAAAATCTGAACCAGGTGAAACTCTCCTTTGGCCGCCCGCCGCGTCCTGTGAGGGAGACGGGCAGACAAAACGAAATCGTTCTCCGTCGGACGGGGTCCGCGGATGAAGGCGGGCTGATACACGAGCCGCCGGGGCCTGTCCAGATCGTCGCGCCGCCTTCCGAAGGCTCGCACGGCCCTTTTTCCGGGCCTATCATGCCGCCATGACCGAAACGGGTGACGCGACCGACGACTGGGCCTCCCGCATGGAGCAGACGGTGCTGGATGCCGCCCTGGACCGCGCGCCCGTCATGGGCTGGAACAGTCGCATGGTGGCGGCCGCCTGCACCGCCTGCGGCCTGTCCGATGGCGACCGCGAGCTGCTGCTGCCCAACGGGCCACGAGACCTTGCGGCGCTGCTGTGGCGGCGCAACGACGACGCGGCCTTCGAATCGCTGGCGGACATCGACCCGACCACGCTGAAGATCCGCGAGCGCATCGCCCGCGCCGTCTCCGCCCGGCTGGAGGCGTCGGCCGCGGGCGCGGAAGCGGAGAAGCGCGTGGCCGGCTTCATGGCCCTGCCGACCAACGCCGACCTGGCCCTGACCCTGACATGGGCCACCGCCGACCGCATCTGGCGCTGGGCCGGCGACACGGCGACCGACTGGAACCACCAGTCCAAGCGCACCATCCTGTCGGGCATCCTGATCCCGGCCATGACGCTGCGCCTGTTCGATGGCAAGGACGCCGCCGACGCCTTCGTCGCCGCCCGCATCGAGAACGTCATGGCCTTCGAGAAGTGGAAGGCGGGCAAGGACTTCTACTCGCCCCTGCGCGCTGCCACAGACTTCCTCGCCCGTCTGCGCTACGGCCCCCGCGACGCCGCCTGACCTATTTCAGCAGCGCCGGCAGCCACAGGCTCAGCGCCGGCACGAAGGTCACCAGCATCAGCACCGCCGCGCAGGCCAGCCAGAAGGGCCAGATGGTCTTCAGCGCCTGGGTCATCGGCACGCGCGCGATGGCCGAGCCGACGAACAGCACCGACCCCACCGGCGGCGTGATCAGGCCGATGCCGCAGTTCAGCAGCAGGATCACCCCGAACTGCACCGGATCGACGCCGAACGCCTTGGCCACCGGCAGGAAGATGGGCGTGCAGATGATGATCAGCGGCGCCATGTCCATGAAGGTGCCCAGGATCAGCAGCACCACGTTGATCATCAGCAGGATCAGGATCGGATTGTCGGTCAGGGTCTGCAGCAGGCCGACCATCTGGCCGGGGATCTGCAGATAGGCCATCAGCCAGCCAAAGGCGCCGGCCGTGCCGATGATGAACAGCACCGCCCCCGCCGTGCGCGCCGCGCCGGTGCAGGCCGACTTGAAGCCGTCCCACGACAGGTGGCGATAGACGATGCCCGTGATGACGGCCGCATAGACCGCCGCGATCGAGGCGCTTTCCACCGCCGTGAAGATGCCCGCGCGGATGCCGCCGAAGATGATCAGCACCAGCAGCAGCCCGGGGATGGCCGCCACGAACCGCGTCGCCACCGCGCCGAAGCCGGGGAAGGCCTCGGCCGCATACCCGCGCCGGCGGGCGATGACATAGGCGGTGACCATGAGGGCCCCCGCCAGCATCAGGGCGGGGATGATGCCCGCGGCGAACAGATCCGAGATGGACACCCCGCCCCCGGCCGCCGCCGAATACAGGATCATGTTGTGCGAGGGGGGCACCAGCAGCGCCACCAACGCCGCCGAGATGGTCACGTTGACGGCATAGTCGGACTGATAGCCCCGCTTCTGCATCTGCGGGATCATGGTGCCGCCGATGGCCGAGACATCGGCGATGGCGCTGCCCGACACCCCCCCGAACAGGGTCGAGCCGACGACCGTCACCTGACCCAGTCCGCCGCGCACATGGCCGACCATCGAGGAGGCGAGCGCGATCATCCGGTCCGCCAGCCCGCCCTTCATCATCAGCTCGCCGGTGAAGATGAACAGGGGAATGGCCAGCAGGGCGACCGAGCCCATGTCCGAGCCCATCTGCTGGAACACCACCACGGGCGGCAGCAGCAGGTACAGGACCGTCGCCAGCGTCGAGGCCAGCAGGCAGAAGGCCACCGGCACGCCGATCGCCAGCAGGCCGAACAGGACGCCGAACAGGATCACGTATTCCATCGGCTCAGTCCTCCGCCTGCGGGTCGACGAAATCGCCGGTCAGCAGCCGCTCGACGGCGAACAGGGCGATCAGCGCCCCGCCGACGGCCAGCCCCGCGAACTTCAGGCCCGACGGCAACGGTGCCCCCGCCATGGCCACGTCCCAGTCGTCGATCATCAGCAGGGCACCATAGCCCAGCAGACCCAGGCCGGCCGCCAGGGTGATCAGCCGCGACAGCGTCTTGGCCGCCGCCTTCAGCGGCGCCGGCAGGGCGTCGCGCAATCCCTGAAAGGCGAAATGACTTTCGCGCCGCACCGCCACCGCCGCGCCCAGCATGACCGCCAGAGCCATCAGCAGCAGGGCCACGGGCTCGGTCCAGCCCGGGCTGTCGTTCAGCACATAGCGGGCGAACACCTGCCAGGCCTGCACCAGCGCCATGCCGACCAGGCAGGCTCCCGCCGCGCCCAAGGCCAGGGCCGCCAGTCGGTCCAGCGCGCGTCGGCGCGCGGGCGATGCATCGCTCATGGGCTCCTCCCTCTCGAAGCCGTTTCGGTTTCGCGGCCTTATCCGGCCGTCGTCGTCACGCGGTCGTGCAGCCGGTCCAGCACCGGATCGGCCAGATGCCTGTCGAGCACCGGCTTCACCGAGGCGGCGAACGCCTCGCGGTCGACCTCGGTCACCTCGGTGCCTGCCGCGATCACACTGGCCCGCGCATCGGTCTCGCGCGCATCCCACAGCGGGCGCATGACCTGCACCGAGCGCCGCGCAACGTCGCGCACCAGATCGCGGTCGGCGGGTGTCAGCCGGTCCAGACTGGCCTTGGACATCAGCAGGGCGTCGGGCGAGAACGAGTGCTGGGTGTCGCTCCAGTGCCGGGCCACCTCGAACTGGCGGCTGGACTGATAGCTGGGCCAGTTGTTCTCGGCCCCGTCGATGAGATGCGTCTGCAGGCTGGAGAACACCGCGCCGAATGTCAGGGGCGTCGGGTTCGCGCCCATGGCCCGGATCGATTCCAGAAAGATGTCGGACTGCGGTGCCCGGATTTTCAGACCCCGAAGTTGCCCCGGCTCGGCCACCGGCCGGCGCACGTTGTAGAAGCTGCGCGGCGCGGCGTCGTAATAGGCCAGGCCCACCAGACCTCGCCCCTCGAAGACGTTCAGCAGGTCCGTGCCGATCGGCCCGTCCACCACGGCGCGCACATGGGCGACCGAGCGGAAGACATAGGGCAGGGCCAGGATGCGGGTCTCGGGAAAGGCGTTGTTCAGCGCCGCCACCGCCACCCGGCACACGTCGACTGCCTGGAAGCGCGTCAGGCCGATGGAGTCATCCTCGGTGCCCAGCTGGCCTGCCGGAAATTGCCGCACGCCCAGCCGGCCACCGGTCAGGCGCGACAGCTCCTCGCCCATCCACTTCACCGCCTCGACCGTGGGATAGTCGGCGGGGTGCACGTCCACGCATTTGAACTCGGTCGCCGCGCCGGCCCGCGCGGTCGGCGCGCATCCCGACGCCGCTATCCCGCCCAGTCCGAGAGCTCCGAGAGCCAGTCCGCGCCGCGTCGCCGTCATCCACCCGTTCCCCACGCCACGGCCCGACCCGAAAGCCTCCCGTCCGGTCCGAAGTCGGCCAGACAGGCCTGACCCGCGAAAATCCGGTGCACGCCCGTGGCCGCTCCGGTTGAAACCAGCTGCCCCGCCTCCAGCATGCGCCCCCGCGCATGCAGAAGGTTCAGCAGGAAGGCCAGTGAGTCCAGCGGACCGCCGGGCACGGACGCGGCACCACCCTCGCCCACCTCCACGCCGTCGATCTCCATACGGCAGGTCAATCCGTTCAGCCGCGCGCGCCAGTCAGCGATCGACGGGCCCAGGATCAGGCCCTGATTGTTGCCGAAGTCCGAGGCGGTGACGGCCGGGCCGTGGTCGTTGATGCCCGGGAAGGGGCTGCCCGCGATTTCGATCCCGATCCGGGCGTCGGCGACCAGATCGATCACGGACTGGGCGGTCCACCCGTCGCGGTCCGGGGCGTCGGTGCCCATCACCAGAACGTACTCGGCCTCGACCGCCGCGAATCCGCCCTCGATCACCGGGAAGTCCGCGTCCGTCGAGTCCTGAAGCTGTCGGGCGAAGATCGGTCCGGCCAGTCGTCCGGCCCCGAAGCGCGCGTCGAACGGCGGCGGCACGCGCCCCAGCTTCCAGCCGGCGATGCGGTCGTTCGCGAGGGAGATGGCGTCGTCCTGCACCGCATAGGCGGCGGCCAGGCTTTCGGGCTGGGATGCCGGATAGACGGGCAGGGCACGACCGCTCCTGCGTGCCTCGACGAAGGCGCGGGCGACCGGCGAAACGCTTGAATTGTCGTGCGCGTGGGCCACGCATCCTCCCGATGTTGATCCGACATTGCGCACGAAGGAAACCGGTGTCAATTTGAATCCCGATCGAGACGTCGCGCGCAGACGCGGCCCGCCATAGGATGGAAACCATGCGTCTTTCCCGCCCGCTCGCCGGCCTCGCCGCCCTCGTCCTCCTGCTGACCGCGCCGACCGTGGCCTCGGCGCAGATCTTCGGCTTCGGCCGACGCGACGAACCGTCGCCGCAGGCCGCCGCACCCGTTGCCTTCCCCGGCGCGCAGGGCTGGGCCGCCGCGACGCCGGGCGGACGGGGCGGGCGCATCATCCGTGTCACCACCCTGGCGTCCGAGGGGCCGGGCTCGCTGCGCGACGCGATCGAGGCCGAGGGACCGCGCATCGTCGTCTTCGAGGTCGGCGGCGTCATCGATCTCGAAAAGAAGACGCTTGTCCTGCGCAATCCCTTCATCACCATCGCGGGCCAGACGGCGCCGTCGCCCGGCATCACCCTGATCCGCGGCGGCATGGACATCCGCGGCCACGACGTGATCGTCCAGCATCTGCGCATCCGCCCCGGCTCGGCCGGCGGCGAATGGATGAGCGGCTGGGACGAGGACGGCATCGCCACCGTCGGCGCCCACAATGTCATCATCGACCACAACAGCCTGACCTGGGCGACCGACGAGAACCTGTCCGCCTCCGGTCCCCGGTTCACGGGATCCACGCCCGAGGAATGGCGCGCGGGCACCAGCCACAACATCACCTTCTCGAACAACATCTCGGGCGAGAGCCTGGCCTATTCGACCCATTCCAAGGGGGAGCACTCCAAGGGCTCGCTGATCCACGACAACGTCACCGGCCTGCTGATCGTCGGCAATCTGTACGCCCACAACTACGAGCGCAGCCCGCTGTTCAAGGGCGGGGTGCACGGGATCATCGCCAACAATCTGATCTACAATCCGGGCCCGCGCGCCATCCACTACAACCTCGCGCCCGAGGAATGGGGCGACGTCCCCTTCGAGGTCGGCAAGATGACGGTGGTCGGCAACGTGCTTCGCGCCGGGCCCTCCACGCCGACCGAGCATCTGGCCTTCATGATGATCGGCGGGGCGGGCGACGTGGAATACTACGGCCGCGACAACATCGCCGTGGACCAGGTCGGCGAGCCGCTGCGGATGTTCGGCCGCTACACCACCACCAATGCCCGCATCATCGAGGTGCGCCGCCCGCCCGTCTGGTGGGAAGGCCTCGAGCCCATGCCGGCCGTGGACGTCCAGGTGAACGTGCTGCGCAACGTCGGCGCCCGCCCATGGGACCGCGACCAGCGCGACGTCCTGCTGATCGCCGAGGTGGCCGAGGGCCGCGGCGAGATCATCGACCACGAGCGCGAGGTGGGCGGTTATCCTGCGGTGACAGAGCCGACGCGCAAACCCTTCGTCGAGGCCGACTGGGACCTGTCGACCATGACCCCCCTGCGCGACGACGTTCTCGACCGCCCCGCCGTCAGACGTGGGACCTGAGCAGGGCCAGAAAGCCCGCCTCGTCGTCGAACCGCGCGCGCACCGGCCATGACGTTACGCGCGTGCGCCACTCGGGCGGCAGGCGCACCCAGTCCTTTTCGGTGGTGACCAGCCCGGCCTCGAACACCGCCGCGCGGTCGGCCAGCGCCTTCAGCTCGCCCTCCGCATAGGCCGCGTGGTCGGGAAAGGCGGCGAAGTCCACCAGATCGCAGCCCGCCGCCTTCAGCGAGCGCTCCACCTTCCACGGCTTGGCGATGCCGGCGAACCCGACCTGCGGCCCCGTCGGGGGCGGTCCCTCGGGTGCCAGCCGGGCGACGAATACGGGCAGGGAGCCGAACACCTCCCGCAGATCCGGATCGACGTCCGCGACGTCGGTCGGCAGCAGCACGATCACCGCATCCGCCCGCGCCAGGCCGACCTTCAGCGGTTCGCGCATTGGCCCGGCCGGGAACACCGAGCCCTCGCCGAACGGCCATTCCTCGTCGCGCGTCTCGCCGTCCACGACGACCAGACTCAGCGCCTGTTTCAGCGCAGGATTCTGGTGCGCGTCGTCCAGCACCAGCGCTGTCGCGCCCGCCGCCACGGCCGCCCGCGCGCCTGCCACCCGATCCCGCGAGATCCACGCCGGGGCCGTCGCCGCGATCATCAGGGGCTCGTCGCCCACGTCGGCCGCCGTGTGCGTCGCCGGATCGACCCGCACCGGCCCCTCCAGCCTTCCGCCGTATCCACGGGACAGTGCCTGTGCCTGCACGCCCGCCGCGCGCAGCAGCCGCAAGGCCTCCATGGCGACCGGCGTCTTGCCCGATCCGCCGACGGTCAGATTGCCGACCGAGATCACCGGCGCGCCCGCTTCGACCCACGCTCCCCGCGCCAGCCGCCGCTTCGTCGCCGCCGCCCAGATCCATCCGGCGGGCGTCAGCAGCATTCTCAGCACGGTTCCGTGCTTCCGGTCCCGGCGATACCACCAGCGCGGCGTGTTCAGCTTCATCGCCGCCCCTTCCGCGCGGGCATCAGCGGTGCCAGCGCCGCCATCACCTGGTCGACCACGGCGCCGACTTCCGCCGCCGTGCGCCGCCCCGCCTCGCCCATCCGCTTCGCCGCCGCCGGATCGGTCAGCAGCGGCGCGATCGCCTCGGGCAGGGCGTCCGGCGTCTCCACGACGCGCAGCCCGCCGCCGGCCGTCAGCATCTCCGCCACCGCCGCCCAGTTGGTCATGTCCGGCCCGGTGAAGGCCGGCTTGCCCAGCCGCGCCGGCTCCAGAGGATTGTGCCCGCCCACCGGCGGCTGTCCGACCGCCGCGTTGAACGAACCGCCCATCACGACCACGTCGGCCAGCCGCAGGAACAGCCCCATCTCGCCCAGGGTGTCGGCCAGATACAGGTCCGTGCCGCCGTCCAGCGTCTGCCCCCGCGACCGCACCGCCAGTCGCCAGCCCTCGGCCTCCAGCGCCGCCGCGACGACCGGCCCGCGCTCGGGATGCCGTGGGACAAGGATCAGACAGACCCGACCCGTCAGCCGGTCCAGCGCGCGCACGATCGCCGCCTCCTCGCCCGGATGGGTGCTCGCGGCCACGATCACCGCGCGGTCGCCGACCGCGGCCGACATCGCGGTGAAGGCCGCGGCGTCATGCGGCGGCGCCTCGCCGGCCAATTTCAGATTGGCCCGCCCGTCGATCCGCGCGCCCAGCGCCTCCAGCCGACCGGCGGAGGCGTCGTCCTGCGGCAGGATCCGGTCGAACGCGGCCAGCACCCGCCGCGCCGCGCCCGGAAACCGCGCCCAGCCGTCCGCCGCCTTCTGCGTGATCCGCGCGCTGACCAGCGCCAGCTTCACCCCCCGCGCCTTTGCCGCCAGCAGCAGGTTCGGCCACAGCTCGCTCTCGACCATCACCCCCAGCGACGGCCGCCAGTGGTCCAGAAAGGCTGCGACCGCCTGGGGCCCGTCCACCGGGGCATACTGGTGGATCACATCCGCCGGCAGTCGTCGCGCCAGCAGCTGGGCCGAGGTTACGGTTCCGCTCGTCACCAGCACGGTCATGTCCGGCCGCTCCCGCCGGATCCGATCCACCAATGGCAACAGAGACAACGTCTCACCGACACTGACCCCATGCAGCCAGATCAGCGCGCCCGCCGGCCGCGCGACCGAGGCCACGCCCAGCCGCTCGTCCACCCGCGCCGCGTCCTCCTTGCCGCGTCGCGCCCGGCCGTCCAGCAGCCGCGGCGCCAGCGGCTCCAGCAGGCGCGTGACCACGCCATATGCCCACAGCGCGGCGCTCACTCAGACGCGCTCCAGCCCGGTGATCGCGTCCGCCCGCGCCTCCACGGCCGTCAGCCGCGCGGTCCAGTCGGCGGCGACCTCGTCCGGTTCGGCACCCTCGGGATAGAAGGCCGTGTCGTAGACAAGGGCACCGCGCCCGAACGGCAGCGGCACCAGCGCCCGGTCCCAGCTGCCCAGCCGGATCGCCGGCCGGCATGACAGGCCCAGGAACACCACCGGCGCGCCCGACAGCTTCGCCATCAGGGGCACGCCCTCGCCCATGACGTTGGCCGGACCGCGCGGCCCGTCCGGCGTCACCGCCAGTCCACCGACCTTCAGCTGTCGGAGGCCGTCGCGCAGGGCTTGCGATCCGCCCTTGGCCGCCTGGCCTTTGTCCTTGTTGGCCGTCGAGCCTCGGATGGCGGGAAAGCCGACGCGCTCCAGCGCTCGCGCGATGAACTGGCCGTCGGCGCTCAGCGACACCAGCGCCTTGGTCGGCGTCGCCCGGTCCAGCGGCCAGGACGCCGGCGACAGCGCCAGCCGCGAATGCCAGAAGATCGGGATCACCCCGCCACCGCGCGCCCAGATCGCCTCGACCTCGGTCTCGCCCTCGCGGGTCCAGCGGATGGTGGCAAAGCAGAACCGCATCCACGCTGCCAGCAGCCAGGCCAGCCCGTCGCGGATCGCCGGATTGCGCAGCGGCCTCACGCCACGTCCTCGACCGCGGGCAGGCCGTCCAGGGACTGGCTGCGCGCCAGTCGGGAATAGAGGCCGCCCTTGCGGACCAATTCCGCATGCGTGCCGCTCTCGACGATGCGTCCGGCTTCCAGCACGTGGATGGCGTCGGCCTTCATCACCGTCGACAGCCGGTGCGCGATCATCAGCGTCGCCCGCCCGGCCATCAGCCGCTCCAGCGCCGCCTGCACCAGCGCCTCGCTCTCGGTGTCCAGCGCACTGGTCGCCTCGTCCAGCAACAGGATCGGCGCGTCCTTCAGGAAGGCGCGGGCGATGGCGATGCGCTGCCGCTGCCCGCCGGACAGCCGGGCACCCGCCTCGCCGGCCCGCGTCGCATAGCCTTCCGGCAGGGCGGCGATGAATTCGTGCGCCGCGGCCGCGCGCGCCGCCGCCTCGATCTGCTCATTGGTGGCGTCCGGCCGCGCATAGGCGATGTTGGCGCGGATCGTGTCGTCGAACAGGAAGGGCTCTTGCGTGACCAGGGCGATCCGGTCGCGCAGGGCGCTCAGCGACGCCTCGCGCACGTCCACTCCGTCCACCGTCACCCGCCCGCCGGTCACGTCGTAGAATCGCGGCAGCAGGCTCAGGATCGTGCTCTTGCCGCCGCCCGACGGGCCCACCAGCGCCACCGTCTGGCCCGGCCGCACCGTCAGCGACACCTTGGAAAGGGTCGGCGAGGGCGCGCCGGCATAGGCGAACTCCACACCCTCGAACGCCACCTCCAGCGGCCCCTCCGGCAGCGGCTGCGGCACCGCCGCCTCGCGGATCTCCGGCTGGATGTCCAGCGCGCCGAACAGCCGGTCCGCCGCGGTCAGCCCCTCGGCCATCACGGTCTGCAGATTGGTCACCTGCCGCAGGCTCTGCCCCGCCGCCATCAACAGGCCGATGAAGGCGGCGAACGCCCCCACCGTCATCGCGCCGTCCCGCGCCCGCCACCCGGCATAGGCCATGACGGCGGCGACCACGATCATGGCCACCAGGTTCGAGAATGGCCCGGCGAAGGCCCGGCTGTCGGCCGACTTGATCACATGCCGCTGGCGCCGCTCGACCACCTCGCCGACGCGCGCCTCCTCGACCGCCTCGCGGTTCTCGATCTTGACCAGCCGGACCCCGTCCAGGTTCTCCATCAGGGCGGTCGACAGGTTCTCCGTCTCCACCATGGCCCCGGTCGTGGCCTTGCGCATCCGCTTCGAGAAGCGCCGCATGACCCAGCTGATGACCGGCACGGCCGTCAGAACGATCAGCGTCAGCTGCCAGTCGCTGACCGCCATGAAGACGATCACCGCGATCAGGGTCAGCGAGTGCTGGGTGTAGTTCACTACCCCGTTGGTGAAGGCCTCGCGAACCAGATTGGCGTCGAACAGCACCGACGAGACGAAGCTGCCGGTGTGCTTGGCCCGCAACCGCGCCAGGTCGGCCCGAATCATGGCCCCGAACAGCCGCACCTGAATGTCGCCGACGATGCCGTGACCGATCCGGTTGACCAGTGCCGCCTGACCCAGCGCGGCGATCGTCCAGACCACCGCCAGACCCACGATCAACAGCGGAATGCTGACCAGCGCGCCCTCCGGCGGGATGTGGATCAGGCCCCAGATCGTCACCGGCCGCTGCAGGAACAGACCGTCGATGGCGGGCTCCAGAAGCTGCAGCACCGTCGCGGCCATGATGCCGACCACCACGGCGCACAGAACCGACACCGACAGCGCGCCCTTCCGCTTCGCCAGATGCTCGCGCCATATCCGCCCCAGCAGGGGGCGCGGCGCAGGTCTGTCGGCGGCGGCGGTCATCGGACCGAGGTCGGACGGCGGGGAGGGGAAGTCAAGCCGGACGCCGCCTCACCCCTTCAGCGACGTCAGCGGGGCGTCTTCGGCGATCACGACCTGACCCTCGGCGCCGCCGACGCGTCTCGCGGGCGGGACGGTCGGATTGGAGGGATATTTCCTTCCGTCGAACGCCAGCAGGGCCTCGTGCGGTTCCATGCCGCCTCCGGCCACCTGCACGCCAACGTCGGGTCTTCCGTTGGTCGTCGTCGAAAGGACCCGGATCGGCGCGCGGGTGACGGTCGTCTCGCCGAGCACGGCGTAGTCGTCTTCTCCGCCACCGCCGAGGATCAGCAGCGTGCACCCGCCCGAACCACAGTACTCGGGCCCCGAGAACAGCACGAACGTCAGGTCGCCGCTCGTTCCGGACGCATAGGACAGCGGGGCCATGGCGTGCGCCGTGCGCGCCATCAGAAACCGGTTCAACGGGGTGTGGTCGGCCGCGACGGCGGCGGGAACCTGGGCGGCCGGAACCTCGGCCGGCGCGGGGGCGGGCTCTTCGGCGGGGGTGCAGGCGGCAAGCGTGAGGGCCAGGGCGGCGGTCAGGACGAGCGGTTTCATCGACGATCTCCGGCTGTGTCCGCGCATCCTACGCCAACCGCGCATCGCCCGCATTCCCGAACGGCCGCGGACGGGCTATCTCCGCTCCATGCCCCGCTACGACCTTTCCACTCGCGCTGGCCGGTTCAAGGCGCACTGGGACTATGTCTGGGGCGACCACGCCTTCCTGCGGCAGTGGTTCCGCAACGCCCACTGGCTGGGCCCCGACCTCGTCCGCACCAACCAGCCCTCGCCGCGCCAGCTGGCGGACTGGAAGCGTCAGGGGATCCGGACGGTCATTAACCTGCGCGGGGCGCGAGACGAGGCCTACTACTGGCTGGAAAAGGACGCCTGCGAACGACTGGGCCTGACCCTGATCGACGCCCCGCTGGACAGTCGCGACCCGCCGCAGGCCGACCGCGTCCACCGTGCCAAGCGGCTGTTTCAGACGATCGAGTATCCGGCCCTGATCCACTGCAAATCCGGCGCGGACCGCGCGGGCATGATGGCCGTCTTCTATCGCCACTTCCACCTCGGCGAGCCGATCTCCGAGGCGATCAAACAGCTGGACAAGAAATATCTGCACAGTCGCGAGGGCCTGACCGGAGTGCTCGACTTCACGCTGGAGAAGTACCTGAACGAGGTGGAGCCGACCGGCGTCGGTTTCCTCGACTGGATCGACTCTCCCGCCTACGACCCGAAGGCCATTCGCGCAGAGTTCAAGGCCCAGTGGTGGGGGACGTTACTGACCGAAAAGCTGCTCAGGCGAGAGTAGGGCTCAGCCCCACGGTCCGCCGTGATCCGGCCCCTTCGGCTCTTCCTTCGCAGCCTTCATCTCGGCCTGGCGCCGCTTGATCCAGCGCCGTTCCCGCAGCTGGGCCCGAAGCACGTTGCCCCACAGGGCCAGCAGCGCCAGCAGGAAGACCAGGCTGGCCACCTGCTGGGCGTCGAACGTGCGGCCGAACAGGTCCATCAGTGGGCGTCGCCCCGCGGATCGATCAGCCGGTGCGCGTGGAGGATGAAGTAGCGCATGTGGGCGTTGTCGACCGTCGCCTGCGCCCGGGCCTTCCACGCCTTGCGCGCCTCGGCATAGTTCGGGAAGGCACCGACGAACTCCACCTTCGACAGATCCCGGAACACCGGCGCGTCCAGATGGCGCAGCTCGCCGCCGATGACGATGTGCAGCAGCTGTTCGTGGTCGTCGTGGGCTTCGGTCATAAGGCGTCTCGTCAGGGAAGGTCGGCCGGCAGGGGTATGGACCGCGTGCGCCGCACGATCAACGGCCAAAGGGCGGGCGCGGCGCACACCAGACCCGCCTGGCGCGGGTCGGCGCGGTTGAAGGTCCATGGCCGGCCGTGGTGGTCCGACACCCTGGCGCCGGCCTCTGTCGCGATCAGGGCACCGGCCGCCACGTCCCAGTCCCACTTCGGCGTCGTCGCCAGAGCCGCGTCGAACGCGCCCGCTGCCACCAGCGACATCCGATAGGCCAGGGCGTTGCGCTTCTCCCACCGCATGACCGGCCACGGCTCCGGCCAAAGGCTGACGTCGGCGAACAGCCGCGCGTCCCCCAGCACCGCCGCGTCGTCAAGATCGGCCGTGTCCGACGCGGTGATCGGCCGACCGTTCAGGAAGGCGCCGCCGCCCGCCACGGCCGTGAACGTCTCGTCCAGCGCCGGCGCGTGCACCACCGCGGCGACCGGCCGTCCGTCTTCGACGATCGCGATCGGCACGCACCACCAGGGCCGGTCCTTCATGTAGGCGACGGTCCCGTCGATCGGGTCGACCACGAAGATGCGCCGCTTCGACAGCCGCTCCGGGCCGTCGGGCGTCTCTTCCGACAGCCAGCCGTGGTCCGGCCGCGCGCCCAGCAGCCGGTCCTTCAGCAGGGCGTCTACCGCCAGGTCGGCGTGGGTGACGGGCGACCCGCCGATCTTGGTCTGGATTTTCAGACCCTTCGCCCGTTCGCTCAAAGCCAGGGTGCCGGCTTCGCGCGCAGCCTCAACGATCAGATCAAGATCGGCCTGCAATCCGTTCATTTTCCAGCGATGGCGACCGCGTCGAACAGCAAGGACGGGCTGTTGAAACTGCCGCGGAACTCCAGGTCCGATCCCGCGACCAGCCGCGCATAGAGGTCCAGCAGATTGCCGGCCACCGTCACCTCGCTGACCGGGTGGACGATGACGCCGTTCTCGAACCAGAAGCCCGAGACCCCGGCCGACCAGTCGCCCGTGTCCGGGTTCAGCGACGGCCCGAACATGCTGGCGACCAACAGGCCCTTGCCCGCGTCGGCCATCAGCCCGTCCAGCTCGCGTGTCCCCGGGCTGAGGTGCAGATTGTGCCCCGACACGCCCGCAGGGCCCGCCCCGCCGCGTGAGGCGTGGCCAGTCGAGGCCATGCCCAACTGCGCCGCCGCCGACAGGTTCATCAGCCAGGTCGTGATCACGCCATCCTCGACCAGCGCCCGACGGGCCACGGGCAGGCCCTCGTCGTCGAATGGTGTGGAGCCGAGCCCGCGCGGCAGGAAGGGGTCGTCAATGATTGATTGCCCGCCGGGCAGAACCGCCTTGCCCAGCCGGTCCTTCACGAAGCTCATGCCGCGCGCCACCGACGGTCCGGCCATGGCCGAGATCAGCGGCGACAGCACCTGCGTCGCCACCCGGTTCTCGAAGATCACCGGCGCGGTGGTCGAGGCGATCTTGCGCGCGCCCACCCGCCGCACGGCGCGCCGTCCGCCCTCACGCCCGATCTCGTCCGCTGACGGCAGGTCGGTCAGCCAGCGCATCGCCCGGTGCTCTCCGCCCCGCTCCATCGCCCCGTCCTTCTCGGCGATGACCGAAGCGCCCAGCGAGAAGACGCTGCCCCGGTGCACGCCGTCGAAGCCTTCGGAGGTGACCAGCCTCCAGCGGCTGGAACTGGTCGAGGCGTGTCCGCCCTCGGACCGGGCCACGCCCGCGACGCCCAGTGCCGCGGCCTCGGCCTCCACGGCCGCGCGCTCCAGCTCGGCCGGCGTCGGCTCGGACGCGTCGAACAGTTCCAGATCCGGCAAGTCGCCGCGTGCCAGCTCGTCAACCGCCGCCAGCCGGGCATAGGGGTCTTCCGGCGCCAGTCGGGCCATCGCCACCACCCGCTCGACCAGCCGCGCCCGCGTCGCCGGCGACAGATCGGACGAGCTGACGGTGGCCTGCCGGCGGCCGACGAAGACCCGCAGCGACAGGTCGCGGCTCTCTTCCCGCTCCACCTCTTCGAGGGCACCGTTGCGGACCCCGACCGACAGGCTGGCGCGCTGGGCCAGAACGGCCTCCGCGGCGTCGGCACCGGCCTTGCGCGCGGCGGTGATCAGGTCGGGCAGAAGGTCGTCGGGGGCGGCGTCAAACATGCCCCGATATGGCCGCCGGGGCCGAACCCCGCAACCGTCATCCCAAGGCGAACACCGCGATCAGCAGCATGGCAACCGCGCCCAGAAGCGGGAACCACGTCAGGGCCATGCCGATCACCCGCGCGGGTCTGGCCCGGTTCGGGTCGAGTCCCAGTGGATGGATCAGGCGTCCGGCCAGGAACGACCCGCCCAGCAGGTGAATCTCGAACGGGCTCGCGCCCAGCTGGGCCAGCAAGATCAGCGCTCCGATCATCAGCGGCGTGTATTCCGCTGCATTGCCGAAGCCCCGCGACACCGCCGCCAGCTCTCCGGCCTTGCCGTCACCCAGCGAGATGCGCGCCCCGCGGCGTCGCAGCATCACCCGCATCGACAGGACGACCAGCAGGAGGATCAGAAGCGCGGTCCACAGACCGGCGGCTTGCAAGGCGCTCATCGTGTTTCCCGCGCGATCGGATACAGGCGATAGCGGTCATCATAGAACGGGGTTCGCTCATAGAACCACTGCAATCGCGCCTCTCCGTTCGCCGCAAACTCCGGCTCGGCCGCCAGCTTCGCCTCGAACTCGGCCTTCAGCGCCGGATCGGCCGCCAGCATGCGGTCGGCCAGCGGCGCGATGGCGTATCCCTCGATGTATTCGACCCGGTTCAGCACCTCGGGGATCAGGCCCCAGGCGAAGAAGCTCTCGCTGGACTGCGGCTCCAGCAGCAGGACGACCACGTCACCCAGCGGCTGGTCGGTCGGCACCCGCACCGAGCCGGCGGGGAAGGTCCAGTCGCGGCGCTCGACCGCGACGGTCTTCACCGCATTGGCCACGTGGCCCTCATTGGTCCGCGTCGCCACCGTCGGGTCCACCAGCCGCAGCATGTCGACGTCGACCGTCCGCGGCGCGTCGATCCGCTCCATCCGCACCCCGTGGATCGCCAGACGCTCGATCAGGTCCGACCGATGCACCGGCACCCAATAGGCCTCGGGCCGGCTCAGCGTCAGCGTCGGCCGGGAGCCATAGAACGGCACCTGCCAAATCTCCGGGTCGGGCTCGCCCAGCCAGCGGATCTCGTCGCGCCCCGACGCCTCCGACCGCCAGGTCTCGTAGCGGATGCCCTTGAAGGCCACCGTCCGCTGCGGCGTCGGATCGGGCTCGAAATTGGCCGGGATCTCCGCGGGCCTCAGCGCCTCGTCCGCCCGGATCGCGGCGCGCAGGTCCCCGCCGTCGTCGGCCAGGATCCGCAGCGCCGCCCCGATGAAGACATAGGTGCCCAGCACCCGCTGGTCGTAGGGCTTCAGGCTGTGGTTCTCGATCAGGATCGTCGGGACGTGCGCCGCCGCGCCCCAGCCGTTGGAAAACCGCTCGCCCAGACCGCCGTCCGACAGCCCCGCCTTCGGATCGTCGCCGACCCCGAACACCAGCTCGCCGGGGATGTGCCCCCGGTCCTCCAGCGCTCCGTACATCGCTGGCTTGAACACATCGTCCAGCCAGGCCGAACTGGCCGGCGACCGGGTGAACGCCCCGTTCTCGCCGTTGAAGCCGAAGGTCACGTCGTACTGGTAGTCCATGCCATCGGTGACGTGCACGTCGACGTACAGGTCCGGCCGGTACTTCACGATCAGCCCGCGCACCGCGCGCATCTCGGCCTGATCCAGCTTCATGTAGTCGCGGTTCAGATTCTGGTTGGTCGCCGTGTTGCGCCAGCCCTGAATGCGCGGCCCCCGCTGGTTCGGCCGGCTGTACTCCGACGCCCGTTCATGCCCGTCCACCGACAGGATCGGGATCAGGATCAGGTTCACCTCGTCCAGCAGGTGCGCCTTGCCGTAGTGGGCGATGTCGCGCAGCAGCATCATCCCGGCGTCCTTGCCGTCGATCTCGCCGGGGTGAATGCCCGCCTGGATCAGCAGCACCGGCTTGGCCGGGTCGAACGTCGCGCCGTCCTTGGACGCGATGACCGCATAGATCGGCCGTCCCTCCGGCGAGACGCCGAACTCCTCGATCCGGATCAGCTCGGACGAGGCGTCCAGCCGGTCAAACCAGGCGCGGGTCGCAGCATAGTCGGGGCTGAAATTCAGCTCCGGATCCTTCTCGAAGTCGGTCGCCCAAGGATCGGTCGTGCGCCGGATCAGGCTGCGGCTGGCCCCGTCCCACGCCGGCGCGGGCGGCAGGAATTCCTGATCCCACGGGGCGGCGTTGGGGACGGACTGGCTCATGGCGGGGCTCGCGCTGGCAAGGGCGGCGAGGGCCGCGGAAATCAGGATCGGGCGCATGCCCCTTCGTCGACCGATCCCGCCGGTCTGGCAAGCCTCAGCCGCCGCCCGCGGCGCCGAACAAGGACCATCCGCCGGCCTCCACGACCACCAGCGCCGAGCGCACCGCCGAGAACAGGTGATAGGCCACAAGCACGACCAGCGCCGTCATGGCGGCCTTGCGCGGCGCGAAGGCGGCGGTCGCGGTGCCGCCGATGAAGATGGCCAGACCGATCCAGAAAATCAGGCCCAGCTGCACCATCGCGATCTCGCCGCTCAGGCCGGTCAGCGCGAAGAAAAGGCCCGCGACGATCAGATTGGCGGCCAGCACACAGGTGAAGATCAGCCGCCGGTGGGCCCAGAAGTGGTCATCCAGGTCGATCCGCGTCGTCACCCCCTCGGCGGTGACTCGAGGAAAAGTCACGCTGGCGGCCACGTAGAAGGTGGCCGCGATGGTCAGGCCGACGACCAACAGGGCGAAGTTGAAGGGCGCGAAGCGAAAGATCAGCCACGCCTGGTTCCAGAAGGTGGCCACATCCACCGCCACGAACACCGCCAGCAGCGGTGTCAGCCAGCCGAACCGCACCCGCTCGCGCTCATGCAGCACCCGCGCGAACCCGCCCACCAGCTCGGCCACCGACAGGCCCAGCAGCAGGCCGTAGAAGCTGAAGAAGAACTCGAAGGCGCTCATCGGAAGAGTTCGTAGATCGCGCGTATGACCGGCTCGTAGAAGATTGTGAGCGGCAGGATGACCAGCATCGCCGCCAGGACAGCTCTGCGGCCCGGAAGCCAGCCAATCGCGGCCAGAAACACAAACAGCGGCAGATTCATCAGCAGGGTGCTCGCGAGCGTGCCAAGGCTGAATCCTACCAGCATGATGGAGCCCGCGACCGCGAGCGCATTGCTCAGAATTGCTGCCGAGATCACAGCCTTGCGGTGCGTCATGACATGCTCATCGGGCGACAGGGTCGAGCCGTCACGCGGGAACACCTGGGTCGCCGCGAAATAGTAGAGCAGGGTGATGATCGCTGCGCAGAAGGCGACGATATAGCTGACCTCGAGGCTATCCCTGAAGTACCAGGCATTGGTCCAGAAGCTGGTCAGATCCGCCAGCAGGATCAGACCCAGCAGCGGAGCGAGCCATCCGACGGGCTGTACGGCGCGGCGATCCCACACGCGCGAAAAGCCTCCGGCCATCTCGGCGATGCTCAGCCCCAGCAACAGGCCGTAGAAGCTGAACAGAAACTCGAAAGCGCTCATCCGCCCCCCGGCGACTGTGAAGGTTCAGCCTATTGGCCCGGCCGGCGTCAGTCACGCGGCAAGTTTTCCACGGCGGAACTGGACGAACGACGCTATGCGTCTAAGGAGGTCTGGGGGACATCAGTATGCACGACAACGACCAGGCTGCGCCGATCGCGGTGGTCGATCGCATCACGGCGGTGGACGCCCTGCGCGGCTTCGCCCTGCTGGGCGTGTTCGTGGCCAACATCTTCACCAGCTTCTCGGGCTGGTTCCTGATGGACACCGCCCAGCGCATCGCGCTGGCGGGGGAAACCCAGGACATCGTCGCCGCGGTCGCCTTCATCGGACTGGTCGACGGCAAGTTCTACAGCCTGTTCTCCCTGCTTTTCGGGGCCAGCTTCGCCATCATGATGTCGCGGCTCGACGCGCGGGGTGCACCCGGCGTGACGATCTTCCGCCGTCGCCTGACCGTGCTGCTGGGCTTCGGCCTGATCCATCTGGTCTTCATCTGGTTCGGCGACATCCTGACGCTGTACGCGCTTCTGGGCTTCCTGCTGGTCTTCATGCGCGGCTGGAGCGACCGGCGACTGCTTGTTGCGGCGACGATTCTCATCCTGATGGTCGTGCCCTTGAAGGCGGCGCTGCGGGCATCGGGCGTCCCGCTCGACATGGGCGTGTTCGCGTTGGTCGACGCGTTCGCCCGGGCGACCGGTACGCTCAGCATGGTCGATCCGGCCGCGTTGGGGGGCGCGATCGACGCCATCCGGGATCCCAGTTGGACCAGCTTCTTCCTCGCCCAGTTCCAGGGCGCGATCTGGCGCCTGGGCTCGCTGCTGGAGAGTGGCCGACCCTTCAAGGTTTTGGCCCTGATGATGCTGGGCCTGATCGTCGGACGACGGCTGGTCGCGGGTACGCTGCTGAACGACCGCAAGCTGCTGAAACGGGTTCTGATCTTCGGCCTCGTCTTCGGCATTCCCGGCAACGCCCTCTATCTCTTCGGCATGGCCACGATGGACGGCAGCGCCCTCAACGGCTTCATCCAGGACGCGGGATATGCGCTCGGCGTCATCCCGCTGGCGCTCGCCTACGGTGCCGGCTTCCTGCTGGCCTGGGCCGGGGCGAAGCCTGTGCTGGGCGTCTTCTCCGCCCCTGGCCGCATGGCTCTGACCAACTATGTGATGCAGTCGGTTCTGGGCACCGCCGTCTTCTTCGGCATCGGACTCGGCTGGATCGGCCACCTCGCGCCGGTCCAGTTCGTCGGTCTGGGGCTGGCCCTGTTCGGGGGCCAGATCGTGATCTCGGCCCTCTGGCTGCGGCTATTCGGACAGGGGCCGCTGGAGGCCCTGTGGCGGCGTCTCACATACGCTGCCCGCACGAAGGCCTGATCCGGCCTATTTCCAGATCGGCGTCCCGTCACCGGGTAGCCCCAGCCGGTCCCACATCTCGCTGACCCGGTCGACGACCGCGTCGTCCATGCGGATCTCCTCGCCCCATTCGCGTTTGGTCTCGGGCTCCCACTTGTCGGTGGCGTCCAGGCCGATCTTGGACCCCAGTCCGCTCTCGGGGCTGGCGAAGTCCAGATAGTCGATCGGGGTGTTCTCGATCACCGTGATGTCGCGCGCCGGGTCCATCTTGGTGGAGATCGCCCACATGACGTCCTTCCAGTCGCGGGCGTTCACGTCGTGGTCCACGACGATGATCCACTTGGTGTACATGAACTGCCGCAGATAGCTCCAGCAGCCCATCATCACGCGCTTGGCATGGCCGGGGTACGCCTTCTTCATCGAAACCACGGCGATGCGATAGCTGCATCCTTCAGGCGGCAACCAGAAGTCGACGATCTCCGGAAACTGCTGCTGCAGCAGGGGAATGAACACCTCGTTCAGCGCCTCGCCCAGCACACTCGGCTCGTCCGGCGGACGGCCGGTGAAAGTGGTCAGATAGATCGGGTCGCGGCGCATGGTGATCGCTGTCACCTGGAAGACGGGGAAGGTCTCGACCGAGTTGTAGTAGCCGGTGTGGTCCCCGTACGGCCCCTCGGGCGCGTGCTCGTCCAGCAGGACGTGGCCCTCCAGCACGATCTCGGCCTGCGCCGGCACCATCAGAGGCACGGTCTTGCAGGCCACCAGCTCGGCCTTGGCTCCGCGCATCAGGCCCGCGAACTGATACTCACTCAACGTATCCGGCACCGGCGTCACCGCCGCCAGGATCGTGCCCGGATCGGCCCCCAGCACAATGGCGGCGGGCAGGGGGTCTCGCTTCCCCGCCTTCTTGTGCCGGGCGTAATGCTGGGCCCCGCCGCGATGGGCCAGCCAACGCATGATCGCCTTGTCCTTGCCCAGCACCTGCATGCGGTAGATGCCCAGGTTGAAGTCGTCCTCGCGCGCCTCGCCCGGGCCCTTGGTCACGACCAGGCCCCAGGTGATCAGCGGCGCGGGCTCGCCCGGCCAGCAGCCCTGGATCGGCAGCGACGTCAGGTCGATCTGGTCGCCCTTCAGCACGACCTGCTGGACCGGTGCTGACTTCACGACCTTGGGCCGCATGGCCATGACCGTCTGCATCAGCGGCAGCATCTCCATGGCGTCGCCCAGCCCGCGCGGCGGCGTCGGATTGCGCAGGAAGGCCAGCAGTTCGCCGACCTCGCGCAGCTCCTCGGGCGTCGTCCGGCTCTTCTTCTCCAGCGTCACGCCCATCGCCACGCGCTTCACCGTGCCGAACAGGTTGGCCAGGCAGGGAATGGGGCTGATCGACCCGTCCGGCATCACCGGCTTTTCGAAGATCACCGCCGGCCCGCCGTTGCGCAGCAGCCGCGTCTGGATCTCGGTCATCTCCAGATGGGTCGAAACCGGCTCGTTGACGCGCACCAGCTCGCCCTCGGCTTCCAGCATGTCGATGAAGTCGCGCAGGGACTTGTAGGCCATGGGGGCAGGCTTAGGCGGCGGCGGGCGTCCTGTCACGCCGTCCCAAGGTTCGGTCCAGCGTCACGAGGATCAGGCCGACGACCGCGAAGAAGGCCAGCATGGCCGCCGCCCAGAACGCTGCCTTGCCCAGTCCCAGCGCCGGAACGTCCATGAACCAGTATGGCCACCAGCCTGAGGCGTAGCCGTGAACCAGCGTCCAGCCCGTGTAGATCAGCGGCCCCGCCAGCCACTTCACCGGATCGCGCCACCGCAGGCGTCCCTTGGGCGTAAACAGCAGCCAGTCGGCCACGAAAGCCAGCGGCGTGACGTAGTGCAGCACGCCGTTGGCCACGAACAGCCAGCCTTGCGGATCCCAGACGTGCGCCAGCAGGAAGTGATAGGTCACCCCGACCACCGCGATGTACATCGCCACCGCGGCGCGCACGCCCTCTCCGGCGCTCCACCGGCCCAGCCTGCTTCGCGGTGCCACGACCGGCACGGTGAAGGCCAGCGCCGCCAGCAGGTTCACCAGCACCGTGAAATAGCTGAAGAAGTTCAGCGTCAGCTCGCCCACGCTGCGATCCGCATAGGTCGTGATCGACAGCCAGTACTGCAGCCCCAGCCCGAACCAGGCCACCCCGGCGAACACGGCGCGATACGCCGTCGCGGCCCGCGTTCGGTCCATCAATGCGCCCGCGTGTCCGACGTCAGCGCCCAGATCGGCAGCCGCAGCGCCCGCGTGGCCACGCCCTGCTTCACACTGTTCAGATGCGCTCGCCCCGCCTCGACGCGGCGCTCCTCCTCGGGCGTCAGGTCCATCAGCCGGGCCAGATCCTCGACCGCCATGCCGCGCGCCTCGCGCCAGCGTCTCAGCCGCGCCCCGACGGCGGCGTCGTCCGGATCGACTCCGGGGAAACCCAGCACCTGACCCATGGCGGCTCCTGTCCCTGTCGGCCGCCGCGTCTGCGCGCGATCAGCCCGTCACCATTCTTGATCCCATTGGAAGGCCGGATCAATCCAGTCGCCCAGCCGCCCGTCGGGCCGCGCCAGCGCGTGAATCCGGTCCATCTCCTCGCCCGACAGGGTGAAATCGAAGATGTCGAAGCTCTCGGCCGCCCGACCTTCCTTCGTCGTGCGCGGAATGGCGATGACCCCCTGCTGGATCAACCAGCGCAAGGTCACCTGCGCTGCCGTCTTGCCGTGGGCGCGGCCGATGTCGGTCAGGGTGACGTCGTCCGCCACCTTGCCCTGCGCCAGCGGCGACCAGGCGGTGATCGACGATCCCAGCTCCCGCGCCGTCGCCAGCAGCGACGTCAGCTTCAGATAGGGGTGATACTCGACCTGGTTGGTGACCAGCGTCGCTTCCGACACCGCCTGCGCCCGCTTCCATTCCGCCGACGGGAAGTTCGACAGGCCGATGGTCCGCGTCAGCCCCTCGGTCTTCGCCGCGTTCAGCGCCCCCAGCGTCTCATCGAACGACGGCTCCGCCTTGGGCCAGTGCAGCAGCAGCAGGTCCGGCGTCGTGCCCAGCGCCGCCGCCGATTCGCGCGCCTGCTTCAGCAGGGCGTCATGGTGGAAATGCTTCACCCAGATCTTGGTGGTCAGCCACACGTCGCCGCGCGCGACCAGACCTTCGTCGATCGCGTCCTGCAGGCCCTGGCCGACGGCGGCCTCGTTCTCATAGATCCAGGCCGTGTCGATGTGGCGATAGCCGATGCGCAGCGCCTCGCGCACCATCCGCCGGGCGTCGTCGGGCACCAGATTCCAGGTGCCGAAGCCCAGCAGGGGGATGGCGTGTCCGTCGACGTGGGCTGAGGGCTGGTCGGTCATGGAGGCTCCGGAAGGCGGGCGGGGCAGGGGGGACGCCTCAAGTGGGGCCGGGCTCCGCAGCTTCAAGCAGCCAGGCGGCAATCTCGTCCCACAGCGGCTCCATGCCGCGCCGGAACGCGCCCTCGTGCCCGATCCGCTTGCCGCCGTAGGCTTGCGGAGCCCGTACGACCATTTCGCTTGCCGCGTTGGGATAGACCGCCAGCATGTCCGGCGCGGAGCGAGGATTGGCGATCGGATCGTCGGTGAAGATCCAGCTCCGGATCGGTGCCGTCACCCCCTCGAAGTCGTGCGGTCGCAGCCGGTCGGTCAGTTCGTCGGCGAAATACCGCGGGTTCAGACACCAGCGCCGCCAAGTCTCCCACACGCCCCGCGGCAGGTCAGTCCCGCCCCACACGCCGCCGCCCTTCACATAGCCCCGCCGCGCCAGGCTCCACGGGCCAAAGCCGAACCAGAAGAACAGCTCCAGCGGATTATAGCTGCGATGGTGTTTGCCCCAGTAGCCCGAGCCTACCGATACGAAGGCGTGGCGGGCCAGACGGGTATGATTGTCCATGAAGCCCACGAAGTGACCGCCCACGCTGTGCCCCACGTGCACCAGCGGCAGCCCCGGCGCGGCCCCGGCGAGCGCCTCCAGCGCCGCAGGCATGTCCAGCCGGCCCCAGTCCGGGTAGTCCATCTTCATGGCCGCCAGGTCGTCCGGCCGCGACCCGGCGATGCCCCGGAAATCATAGGTCAGCGCCGTCAGGCCGCGTTCCGCCATGTGCCGCGCGAACCGGTCGTAGAACCGTTTGGGGAACCCCGTGCCCGAACTCACCAGCACGCCCGCCCGCGGGCTCGCCGCCGGGAACAGCCGCGCCGACAGGGCGTGGCCGTCACGGGCAGAGATCGTCATGTCGCGCGGGTCACGGGTCATGGGTCCGTCCTTTTCAGAAACGCACCATGCCCGAGTGACGCCGCGTCAGGTCAAGTCCGGGTGCGCCTTCCGCAGTGCCGCCGGTGCCACCTTGCGCCAGCGCGCCTTCAGCTCGGTCGCCAGCCAGTCGCGATCCACCTTGGCGATCCGGATCAGCACATAGGTATAGGCCCGGTAGTGGTCGGTCAGGTGGAAGACCTCCGGATCCATCTCCACCAGCATGTCGCGCCGCCCGCGGTCGCCGACGTCCAGCGCCAGACTGGCGTCCTCGGCCCTCAGCCGGGCGAAGAACTTGCCCGCGATCCGCCAGCACGGCTCGCCGTAGGCGGTGCTGCGCTCGGCCCGGGGCAGGGCCATGACCATGGCGTCGATCTCATCGGCCGTCATGCCGGTCTCCGGTCATGAAAAAGGCCGCCCCCGTGCGGGAAGCGGCCTTTTCCTCCAGGCGTTCGCCCGAAATCAGGTGATGTCTTCGTTCAGCAGGCCGACCTTGAAGAAGCCGTTCTCCTGCAGGGTGTTCATCACTTCCATGAAGGAGTTGTACTTCACCTCGGCGTCGGCGCGGATGAACAGGCGCTCCTCGCGGCACTCGCCGCCGCCCAGGGCCGCGCACACGTCGGCGGGCAGGGTTTCCAGCGTCGTCTGCTGGTCGGCGATGAACAGCGAGCCCGACTCCTGGATCGTCACATAGACCGGCTCTTCCGGGTTCGGGTCCGCGTTCGGCACCGGCGGCGGCAGGTCCAGACGGATCGACACGGTCGCCAGCGGCGCGGCCACCATGAAGATGATCAGCAGCACCAGCATGATGTCGACGAACGGCGTGACGTTGATGTCCGCGTTCTGTTCGACGGTCTTCCCACCGCTCGGTCCGGCCAGTTTCGCGCCCATGCGTGGCGTCTCCCGTCAGGCCCGCGCGTCGTGGCGGGCAGGTTGAAGCTTCCGGACGGCTTTGGCCGACCCGGCGCCGCTTGTAAAGCGGTCTCGGGCCACGAACGGTTCCAGTCGCCGGTTTACCCCCGAGGGGCGAACTTTCAGCCGCGCGCCAGGCGCAGGAACCGGTCCTTCAGGGCCGGATCGTCCTTGAAGACGCCAGTGAACCGCGTGGTTAGGGTCGAAACATGGCGGTGGTGCACACCGCGCGTCGTCATGCACTGGTGCTCGGCGTCGATCAGGATGGCCGTGCCCTTGGGCGCGAGGTGGGTCTCGATCGCCTCGGCGATCTGATTCGTCAGCACTTCCTGGGTCTGCAGACGCTTGGAGAAGATCTCCACCACGCGCGCCAGTTTGGAGATGCCGACCACCTTCTCATGGGGCATGTAGGCGACGTAGGCCTTGCCCAGGAACGGGGCCATGTGGTGCTCGCAGTGGCTCTCCACCTCGATCTCGCGCAGCAGGACCATATCGTCATAGCCCTGCACGTCCTCGAACGTGCGGCTCAGTTCCTTGCCCGGGTCGGCGTCATAGCCTTCGAACCATTCGGCATAGGCGTCGACGACGCGCTTGGGCGTGTCCTTCAGGCCCTCGCGGTCGGGATTGTCGCCGGCCCAGGCCAGCAGGGTCCGGACGGCCTTCAGGGCCTCTTCGCGGCTGGGTCGGGCGGGCGAGTCGTTGACGCTCACCAGAGCGGGGACGACGGGGCTTGAGCTCATGGATCGTGTTCAGCGGCCTAGTGGCGCCGGGACGAAGGTCCCGGAAATGACGCGTGCCGCGCTCCCTCAAAGAAGACGCCGCCCGGCCTATGGGCAAGCGGCGCATGACCGCTATATGGGCGACCCCCTCGGTCCTGCAAGAAAACCCACGAACGTCGCAACAATATGTCGCTGGTCCTGTACGATACCCTTCATCGCGAAAAGCGCGCCTTCGAGCCGCGCGACCCCGGCCGGGTGACGCTCTACGTCTGCGGTCCGACGGTCTATGACCACGCCCACATCGGCAACGCCCGCCCGCCGGTGGTGTTCGACGTTCTGGTCCGCCTGCTACGGCGGCGGTACGGCACTGACAAGGTCATCTACGCCCGCAACGTCACCGACGTGGACGACAAGATCAATCAGCGCGCGGCTGCGCTGGGCGTGCCCATCGGGGAGATCACGGCGAAGTATGAGGCTGCCTATCTGGACGACATGGCGCGCCTGAACGTCGCACCGCCGGACCTCGCCCCCCACGTAACCGACCACATGGACGCCATCGTCCGTCAGATCGCGGCCATCGTTGACGCCGGCTGCGCCTATGCCGCCGAGGGCCACGTCCTGTTCGACGTGTCCAGCTATCCGAACTACGGTCGCCTGTCGGGCCGCAATCTGGACGACATGATCGCCGGGGCACGCGTCGAGGTCGCGCCCTACAAGAAGAACGCCCACGACTTCGTCCTGTGGAAGCCGTCGAAACCGGGCGAGCCGTCCTGGCCTTCGCCTTGGGGCGACGGCCGGCCCGGCTGGCATATCGAATGCTCGGCCATGATCGAGGAAAATCTCGGCCTGCCGATCGACATCCACGGCGGCGGCATCGACCTGGTCTTCCCGCACCATGAGAACGAGATCGCCCAGGGCGTCTGCGCCCACGGCCATGCCCACGGGGCCGAGGCGCACGGCGAGTACGCGAAGTACTGGATGCACAACGGCTTCCTGACCGTAGACGCCGAGAAGATGTCCAAGTCGATCGGCAACGTCCTGCTGCTGCACGATCTGGTCCAGTCCCTGCCGGGCGAGGTCGTGCGCTGGGCGCTGCTCAGTGCCCACTATCGCCAGCCGCTGGACTGGAACCAGTCGCTGCTGGATCAGTCGAAGAAGAACCTCGACCGCCTCTATGGGGCCCTGCATCGGGCGTCGGGCGTCGAGGCCGACGGTGACGAGGCACCGGAGGATTTCCTCAAGGCCATCCAGGACGACCTGAACACGCCCGGCGCCATGTCGACCCTGTTCGCCCTGTCCAGCGAGATCGAGCGCGGCATGACCTCCGGCGACCATGCCGCCGTCGCCGTGGCCAAGGGCCAGCTCATCGCGGCCGCGGCGCTTCTCGGCGTGCTCCAGTCCGACCCCGCCGCCTGGCTGGAAGGCGACGTCGACGACGCCCTCCGCGCCGAGGTCGATCAGCTCCTTCAGGAACGCGCCGCCGCCCGCGCGGCGAAGGACTGGCCCGCAGCCGACCGCATCCGCGACCGGCTGAACGCCCTCAACGTCGTCGTCATGGACGGCCCCGACGGCGCGACCTGGCGGATGAAGTAGGCCCATACGTCTCCCTCGCCGGCTTCCTTCCTCCCTTGCGGAGGTAGAGGGAGATCGCATGCGATCGACCGATCTGGCTCGCGGAGCGAGACGGATGGAGGGTGAAACACCGGTTCCAGGCGGAAGCAGCCACCCCATCCGACCGACGCTGTCGGCCACCTTCCCCGGCGAGCGGGGAAGGATTGCGTCGGCGCACGGCTCTTCATTGTGACGATCCGCGCCGGAAACCCGCGCGCGATCAGCGGCCTGCAAAGAACTTCGGCATCAACGCCGACGTCAGTCCCCCGAGGTGCCATCCCTTTGCCGGTTCCGTCGCAGGGGAAGGGCGCAAGGCCTTGCGAGCTTGTCGCGGCGGGAGCGGTTCGAGCGGGAGCTGCACCGGGGGCTTTGGCTCACGGGCGGCTCGCGGGGGTTCGATCCTCGACGATGTGACGCCTCCTGCCCTCAAGCAGCGAGACGCCGCGCGTCGAGCGGTAGGGCCTCCAAGATGGCGCGTCACGGGAAGGCGCGCGTCCGGGTACGGGGTTCGCAAGTCTCCCGCCCGCCCTCGTCACCCTCGGGCTTGACCCGAGGGCGAAGGCGCGTCCGTTAGTCGCCAAGCAGCGGCCCTATGCGGTGGATACGTCCACCTCGGACAGCTTTCGATCAGACGGACCGCGCGGAGCGTCGTCGCGAAGCCGAAACGGTAATCACATCACAGCATCCGGGCTCCGCACCCGGCGCTCCGCCCGCCCTTTCCAACTCCGCGTGAAAACGACGGAGCGCATCTCCATGTCTCCTCCCCGCGAGCCATAGCGAAGTGGGGAGGTGGCGCGCCGCGAATACGCGGCGTGACGGAGGGGGCGTCTTCGTCGAGAAACCCTGGAACTCCGATCACGCTCGTTCGCGTCGCCCCCTCCGTCTCGCCGGCTGCGCCGTCGATCCACCTCCCCACTCCTGCGGAGCGGGGAGGAAAGAGGTCACCCCATCCACCCCGGCCGTTCCACCGTCACCGCCCGCCCGTCCACGGTCAGCGGCCCGTCGATCCGGTCCAGCCGCAGCAGCGCCATCGCCCGGCCGTCGCGGCCCGTCAGCACTTGGCCGGCGCGCAGGTCGGCGTCGGTCAGCACCTCGGTGCCCTCGGCCGGCACCGGGCCGTCGAACGCGATCGGCAACATCCGGCTCTTGATCGTCCCCCGTCGCTTCATCCGCGAGGTCGTCTCCTGACCCACGAAACACCCCTTGCCGAAGTCGATCCCGTTCAGGAGGTCGAAATTCGCCTCGATCGGATAGGTGCGGTCCATGCCGCAGTCGCGATCCGGGTCGGGCACGCCCAGCGCCAGCCGGTGCGCCGCGAAATCGTCCGCTGTCGCGGTCGCGACCGCCTCGCCCGGCCTGCGCCCGCCCAGCCCTGCCAGCCGCGGATCGGCCGCGAAACCGTCCGCCATGCCGTCCCAGCAAACGAAAACCGGCGTCGTCTCCGCCCTGATGGTCACCTGCGCCCGCAGCCGGTGCAGGGTCAGCTTGGCGACCAGCGCGTCCCGACGATCCGCCGCCACGTCCAGCCGGACCCCGTCCTCGGCCTCCCACAGGAACAGATCCCACATCAGCCGCCCCGGCGGCGACAGGAAGGCCCCGAACCGCACCTCTCCCGGTGCCAGCGTCAGCACGTCCTGCGTCACCAGCCCGTGCAGCAGGGATCGGGCGTCGGGCCCCGTCACGGCGACGACGGCGCGGTCTTCCAGACGGGCGATCCTGGCGGTCATGCGTCCCCAGATAGGCGCTGCGCCGCCCCCGCGAAACCGCGAGAATCCGTATACGGTCGGCAAATGGCGGGCTTCCCAATCCTTTACGTCGCCGAGGCCGACCCGACCGAGGCCGTGCTGTCCTCGGGCGCTCTGGCTCACGTCGTCGAGGCCATGCCCGGCGCCCGCGTCACCGTGGTCGGCTCGCCGCTGTCCGCGCCGCTGTTCGCCGACCTGCCGGGGCTGGAGCGGTTGCTGGTCCTCGAACGGGAGAAGCGACTGGACTGGCTCAGGCTCTGGGCCCAGATCCGCGATCGCCGATGGGGCCTGGTCGTCGACATGCGCGGCACCACCCTGTCGGCCCGGCTCAAGCGCCAGAAGCGCGCTGTCCGGGTCAATCCGGAACCCGGCGAGCACGCCGCCGCCGTGGCCGCCCGCACCCTGCAGCTCGACGAAACCCCGCGCCCCCGCCTCTTCCTCGGCGAGGAGACGCGCGCCGCCGCCGACGTCCTGCTGGCGAAGGGCGAGGGGCCCATCCTCGCCGTCGCCCCGACCGGCGACTGGATCGGCAAGGTCTGGCCGGCCGATCGCTATGTGAAGGTCGTCACCCGCCTGCTGGCCGACGACGGTCCGCTGGCCGGGGGCCGCCTGCTGATCGTCGGCGACGATCTGGACGGCGAGACGCGCACCGCCCTGCGCATGGCCGCGCCGCTGAAGCGCACGTTGGAAACGCGCCACCTGAGCCGGCTCCAGACCTGCGCCGCCCTGTCCCGGGCCGCATTGGTGCTGGGCGGCGACAGCCTGTGGACCCAGCTGGCCGTGGCCGCCGGCGCGCCCGTCGTCGCCGTCTTCGGACCCTCCGACGACGCCGTGCGCGGCCCCTTCGGCGAAGTCGTCGTGCGCGGTCCCCGCACCATGGACGAATACCGCGTCATCGACCCCCGCCTCGACCAGGCCATCCAGCATCTGCTGGACCTTCCCGCCGACCGGGTGTTCAAGGCGGCCGTGAAACGGCTGGAGCGCGCCAGATGACGCAGACCTATGACCTGATCGTTCGCGGCGGCGAGGTGGCCAACCACGCCGGGCGCGGCATGGCCGACGTCGGCGTGCGCGACGGCCGGATCGCGGTCATCGGCGACCTGTCCCGGGCCTCGGCCGGCGAGGTGGTCGACGCCTCCGGGCTCACGGTCCTGCCCGGCGTCATCGACACCCAGGTCCACTTCCGCGAGCCGGGTCTGGAGTGGAAGGAAGACCTCGAGACCGGCAGCCGCGCCGCCGCCCTGGGCGGCGTCGTCGCGGTGTTCGAGATGCCGAACACCAATCCCAACACCACCGATCCGGACACGCTCGCCGACAAGCTGGCCCGGGCGCGCGACCGGATGTGGACCGACCACGCCTTCTACGTCGGCGGCACCCACGCCAACGCCGACCACCTGCATGAGCTGGAGCGGCTGCCCGGCTGCTGCGGGGTCAAGGTCTTCATGGGCGCCTCGACCGGCGACCTGCTGATCGCCGACGATGACGGCGTGCGACAGGTCCTGTCGAACGTCCGTCGCCGTGCCACCTTCCACTCCGAGGACGAATACCGTCTGGCCGAGCGGCGCGAACTCGCTCGCACCGGCGACTGGACCAGCCACCCCGAGGTGCGCGACGCCCAGTCCGCCATCCAGTCGACCGAGCGTCTGGTCCGTCTGGCGCGTGAGACCGGCGCGCGAATCCACGTCCTGCACGTCTCCACCGCGCAGGAGATCGAGTTCCTGGCCGGGCACCGCGACGTGGCCACGGTCGAGGTCACGCCCCAGCACCTGACGATCGACGGCGACGAGGCCTATGCGCGCCTCAAGGCCCTGGCCCAGATGAACCCGCCGATCCGAAACCGCGCCCACATCGACGGCCTGTGGCGCGGCATCCAGCAGGGCGTCGTCGACGTCCTCGGCTCCGACCACGCCCCGCACACGCTGGAGGAAAAGGCCCGCCCCTATCCGGCCTCGCCATCGGGCATGCCCGGCGTGCAGACCCTCGTGCCCGTCATGCTGACCCACGTCGCCGAGGGGCGGATGACCTTGGAGCGGTTCATCGATCTGACCTCCGCCGGTGCCCAGCGCGTCTTCGGCACCGCCGGCAAGGGCCGCATGGCCGAGGGCTACGACGCCGACCTGACCCTCGTGGATATGAACGCCCGCCGCGTCATCACCCATGACCAGCAGGCCAGCCGCTGCGGCTGGACCCCCTTCAACGGCTTCGAGGCCAGGGGCTGGCCCATGGCCACGATCGTTCGCGGCCGTCAGGTCATGCGGGACGGCGAACTGATCGGCTCGGCCCACGGCCGCCCCGTCCGCTTCATGGAGACCCTCAGCGCGGGGTGAGGATGAAGCCCGCCACGTCGTCGACCACGCCGTCCGCCAGCGGCAGGTCGGGGTTCGAATAGGTCGCGATATTGGCCGTCCGCTCGGCCGGGGCCACCTTCAACAGGTGGTTCACGCCCTCCCAGATCACCAGGGTGGCGTCGGGCCGCGCCGCCTTCAGGACCTCGGCGTCCTCGACCGTCGTCTGGATGTCGGTCTGGCCCTGCCCGATGAACACCGGCCCGTCATAGGCCGCGATCAGCGCGGCGGGATCCAGCGCCAGCAGGCCGATCAGGAACGGCTGCACCGACGGCCGGAGCAGCGCCGCCAGCGCCGGCGGCGTGTCGGCCACCAGCTCGCCGGCCTCCAGCCGGGCCAGCGCTTCGAACGTCTGCGTCCGCATCGGCTCCGGCAACTGCGGCCCCAGTTGCGCCTCCAGGATCACCCGCGGCCGCCGCCCCATGCCGGACAGGAGCACAAGTCCGCAGATCCCGTCGGGACTGCGCGCCGCCGCCATCTGGGCGATGCCCGTCCCCTCGCTATGCCCGATCAGCCAGACGCAGTCCTGCCCCGTCCGGGCCCGCGTCTCCGCCGCGAAGGCCAGGGCGTCGTCGACCATGTGCTCGAACCGCAGGTCGGCCTCGTTCCCCAGCGCCGCGACGCTCTCCCCGGCTCCGCGCTTGTCGTACCGCACCGTGGCGACGCCGTGCCCGGCCAACCCCTCGGCAAGCAGGCGGTAGGACCCCGCCGACACGCCCAGCGGGCTGTTGCCGTCGCGGTCCGTCGGGCCGGAGCCGGCGATGATCACCGCCGCCGCCCGCGTCTCGCCGTCGGGCGTCAGCAGCGTCCCATGCAGCGGCGCCAGCGGACTCGCGACCTGGATCGGCGTTGCGGTCGGATCGGTCAAGGTCAGGACGGCGGCGAGGGCGAGCGACAGCATGGCGGGCTCCTTCGGGCAAGAGGTCAGAACGGCTGGCGGTCGGGATCCTTGTCCCAGACCCGCCAGCTCTCGAAGGCGGCGGCGACGGCGGCCAGCAAGACAGCGGCGATCACGACTTGGAACCCCAGCGGCTGCGGCGCGAACGGCGCGGCGACGAGCGCCGACAGGCCGATCATGGCGAGCAGGCGACCCGCCAGGCGATTGGAACGATCCCACGCCAACCGGCTCTTCAGCGCCCAGGGCGTGCGGACGCCTGCGATCGGATTGGGACCCACGCGCCCCACCACCGCACCGATGAGGAGCAGAAGGAGACCCAACCCCGCGGTCGGTGCCTCGTCCGCGATCGTGGTCACGCCCATCAGGCTGGCGGACGTCGCCATGACGGCGACGGCGGTCATCGACACCACGATCAGCAACTGGCCGGCGCGCAACGACCGGGCGCGGGCCACGTCGGCCGCTCCCCGCGCCGCCAGGCCCATGCCCATGCCGAGCGCAGCCGTGACGAAGGCCAGAACGCCGAGCATGAAGGCCACGGTCTCCCGCGTGCCGAACGCGTCGACCGTGCCGTCCCAGCCGTAGTGGACGGGCAGGCTCCGCGTCGGACCGGCCAGAGCGATCCAAACGGCGGCGACCGCCATTCCAAGCGCGCCCAGCGCCGTGCCGACGTCAGCTGGATGAAGCCGTCTGCCGCTCATCGGGCGACTCCTTCGTCTCGGGTGTCAGGGCTTTGGCCGCGTCCAGCAGCGCGATCATGAACGCCAGGCCTTCTTCGACCGCCGAGATCTCGAGCCTGTAGCGGATCGAGGTTCCTTGCCGCTCGGGCGCGATGAGGTGGGCGGCCTTCAACGCATTCAGATGGCCGGTCACCGTGGGCCAGGTCAGGTCGAACGCCTCGGCGATCTCGCCAGACGTCATCGGCCGTTCTCGCAGCATGCCGACGATGCGTCGGCGCACGGGATGGGACAGGGCCTTGAACAGATCGTTCATAGGGAGAAGCCTAATTAGGCAAATCCCTAAGTCAAGTCAGATCGAGAAGCTGACGCCGCATCCGCAGCTGCTGGCGGCGTTCGGATTGCGCACGACGAACTGCGCGCCGCCGATGTCGTCGACGAAGTCGACCGCCGAGCCGACCAGAAAGGGCAGGGACACCGGATCGACCAGCGCTGCACGTCCGTCCGTCTCGACGCGCAGGTCCTCGGCCTCGGCGACCTCGACCAGCTCGAACCGGTACTGGAAACCCGAGCAACCGCCGCCGTCGACCGCGACGCGCAGCATCAGCTCGCGGCCCTGCTGCGCCGACAACTTTGTCAGGCGCGCGGCCGCGGCAGCCGTCAGGGCCAGGTCCGGGCCGGAGGGCCGGCCGGGTTCAATGCGGTACTCTGTGGATTGGACGCTGCTCACGGCGCTCTATATGAGGCGCGGGCGGGCGTTCGGAAAGGCCCGCCGTCATCGGCGCAGACCCCTTGAGCACCTCAGACCGTCGCCTGGCCCCCTATGCCGAGACCGTGGCCGCCTCGCGGGGACGTCTGGTACCGGAGCCCATCAGCCGCACCCGCACGGCCTTCGCCCGTGATCGCGACCGCATCATCCATTGCACGGCCTTCCGCAGGCTGAAGGAAAAGACCCAGGTCTTTGTGGCGCACGAGGGCGATCACTACCGTACCCGCCTGACGCATTCGCTGGAGGTCGCCCAGATCGCGCGGTCGCTGGCCCATGCGCTGCGGCTGGACACCGACCTCGCCGAGACCGTCGCCCTCGCCCATGATCTGGGCCATCCGCCCTTCGGCCACGCCGGCGAGGACGAACTGCAGGCCTGCATGGCCGGGTTTGGCGGCTTCGACCACAACGTCCAGACCTTCCGCGTCGTCACCAAGCTCGAGGAGCGCTATCCCGCGTTCAAGGGCCTGAACCTGAGCTGGGAGACCGTCGAGGGCGTCATCAAGCACAACGGGCCGATCGCGCACCGGCTGGACGAGCCCGCCTGGGCCCCGATCCGGGAGTATCATCAGCAGTGGGATGTGGAGCCGGGCGGCTTCGCCTCGCTGGAGGCCCAGGCCGCGGCCATCGCCGACGATATCGCCTACAACAATCACGACGTGGACGACGGCGTGCAGGCGGGCCTGCTCAGCCTCGCCGAGCTCGAGACCGTACCCCTGATCGGGCCCCAGCTGGCCGCCACACGGCGCGACTGGCCCGGCCTCGACGACCGCATGGTCAGGCTTGAGGCCGTGCGCCGCATGATCGGCGTGATGGTGGAGGACGTCCTGGCCGAGACCGAGGGCCGACTGGCCGCCGACGGGATAGAGACGGTCGCGGACGTCAGGGCTGCAAAACGCACTTTGGTCGCCTTCTCGCCGGCGATGTTGGCGGATCTGGCGGTCCTGCGGAAGCATCTGTTCGAGCGAATGTACCGGCACTATCGGGTCAATCGCACCCGCAGCCAGGCCCGGCGCATCCTGGCCGAGATGTTCGCCCTGTTCATGGCCGAGCCCGAGGTCATGCCGCCGGAATGGTCCGGCAAGGCGCTGGGAGGCGATGAGGCGAAGAAGGCCCGCGCCGTCTGTGACTACATCGCCGGCATGACCGACCGCTACGCCATCGAGGAGCACAAACGGCTCTTCAGCCTCGATCTGGCCCTCGATCTGTGATGCGAAAGGCGGCCGGGCGGGGCTAAGATCGAGGCCCGCGCATTCGATTCGCCCGGACCGCCAGCGAGGCTCGCCATGTCGCACGAAGATCCGCACCGCCAGGACCGGGGGGCCTATACGCCTCCTACCGACGACGACCTGGCTTTCCGCCGCGGCGGCTTCGACGCGCGCGGTCGCGCCGGCGGCGGGGCCAAGGCGCCGCCGGTGACGCTTCTCGTCAGTGGAGGCGTCCTGCTGCTGCTGATCATCGCGGTGGTCCTCTACTATCGCGCCGGCCCCCGCGGCTCCGAGGACGCGCCGCCGACGGTCGGCACGCCCGTGGGCGATCTGAAGGTGGAGGCTCCTGCCGACGCCCAGCCGATCGACCCGGCCGAGGGCATCGACGTCTATGACGAGGCCGTCGCGCCCGAAACCGCGCCGACCTACGCCCCGCCGCCCGAGACCGTGCGTCCGCGTCCGGAACCCAGGACGGAAGCCCCCCCGCCGGCCAAGGTAGCGCCGCCGGTGAAGGAGACGCCTGCCCCCGTGCCGGCCGGTGGCTCCGCGTCGGTCCAGATCGGCGCCTTCTCGACCCCGGGCCAGGCTGACCAGCAGTGGGCGGCGACGGTGGCGCGGTATCCCCAGCTGACGGGAGGTGCCGGCAAGCGCGTGCAGGAGGTGACCTCGTCCTCCGGCTCGACCCTGTACCGGACGTCGATCACGGGCCTGAGCACCGAGAACGCCCGCGCCCTGTGCGGCGGCATCCGCGCCGCCGGCGGCGACTGCATCGTGCGCTGAGGTTCCAGCTGAACGCGCGCGCCATTCCACGGGGACGGGCATGAGCACCGCCATGATCCTCGGCTGCGCCGGTCCCGAGCTTGGGGCGGACGAGGCGGCGTTCTTCGCCGACGCGGATCCGTGGGGCTTCATCCTGTTCCGGCGCAACGTCCAGTCGCCGGAGCAGGTCCGTCGCCTGACCGACGCGCTGCGCACGGCCGTGGGATGGGAGGCACCCGTCCTGATCGATCAGGAGGGCGGCCGGGTCCAGCGAATGGGGCCGCCGCACTGGCAGAAGTATCCGCCGGGAGAGGCCTATCTGAAGGCGACCAACGATCCTCTGGCCGCCCGCGAACTGGCCCGGCTGGGCGCGCGGCTGATGGCGCATGACCTGAAGGCCGTCGGCGTCAACGTCGACTGCCTGCCGGTGCTGGACGTGCCCGTGCCGGGATCCCACGACATCATCGGCGATCGCGCCTATGCCCGGGACCCCGCGACCGTGGCCCAACTGGGCCGCGCGGCGGCTGAGGGGCTGCTCGCCGGCGGCGTCCTGCCCGTGATCAAGCACATGCCCGGCCACGGTCGCGCCTTCGCCGACAGCCACAAGGAGTTGCCGACCGTCCACGCCGACTTCGACACCCTCGACGCTTGGGACTTCGCGCCCTTCAAGGCCCTTTCGGACATGCCGATCGCCATGTCGGCGCACGTGGTCTTCACCGCCATCGACAGGAAGCGCCCGGCCACCACGTCGAAGAAGGCGGTAAAGCTCATGCGGGAACATCTGGGCTTCCAGGGCCTGCTGTTGTCCGACGATCTGGTTATGAACGCCCTGGCCGGTACGTTGACCGAGCGGGCAGAGGCAGCGCTGAAGGCGGGGTGCGACGCCGTCGTCCACTGGAACGGCGACATGGCCGAGATGAAGCAGGTCGCCGCCGGTGTCGGTAAGCTGAAGGGCAAGGCGGCCAAACGTGCTGCGGCCGCGCTGGCCCGCATCGTCCACACGCCCGAGCCGCTGGACGAGCGCGAGGCCCGAAGCCGCTTTGCGGCCATGCTCGACGGCCGACTGGACGCCGCCAAGGGGCCCGACGTCGGCGAGGCGCAGGCGTGACCGAGGCTTTCCAGCCGAACCTGGACTTCTCCGCCGTCGAACAGGCGGATGCGGCAGACGCGTTCGTCGTCGATCTGGAGGGCTATGAGGGTCCGCTGCACGTGCTCCTCGCCTTGGCCAGGGCGCAGAAGGTCGACCTGCTGAAACTGTCGATCACCACCTTGGCCGAGCAGTACCTCGCCTTCGTTCACGAGGCCCGGCGGCGCAACTTCGCCCTCGCCGCCGACTATCTGGTCATGGCCAGCTGGCTGGCGTTTCTGAAATCAAAGCTTCTGATCCCGCGCGCCGAGAAGGAGCGCGACGGCGAGGTGCCAGCCGAGGAACTGGCCGCCGCCCTGGCCTTCCGTCTGCGCAAGCTCGAGGCCATGCGGAAGGCGGGCGAGACCCTGACCCAGCGCCCTGTGCTCGGACGGGAGGTCTTCATGCGGGGCGATCCCGAGGCCACGGTGATCATTCCGTCCGACCGCATCGAGGCGGACCTTTACGGGCTGATGAGCGCCTACGTCTCCCAGCGCCGGCGTGAGGCGCGGCGGCAGTATGCGCCGGGGCGCCGGATCGAGGCGTTTCCGCTCGAAGAGGCGCGTGATTGGCTGCGGGCGCGGCTGCCGATGGTCCAGGCCTGGACGCCGCTCACCGCCGTCGCTCCGGACGCCGATCCGGACGATCCGGACGGGCCCAGCCGGGCCAGCTATCTGGCCTCCACCCTGTCCGCCGGGCTGGAACTGGTGAAGGAAGGCGCCATGGACGTGCGGCAGGAAACGATCTTCGCCGATCTCTACGTCAAGCGCCGCGGCAAGGGCCAGCCGCTGGAGCTGACGCCGTGACAGAGCTGAAATTCCAGCCGGACGAGACGGAGATGGAACGGCGGGTCGAGGCCCTGCTGTTCGCCGCCGCCGCGCCGCTGTCGGCCGCCGATCTGGCCCGCCGCCTGCCGGAAGGCGCCGACGTCACCGCGGCGCTGATGGCGCTGAAGGAACGCTATGGCGACCGGGGCGTGCGGCTGGAATGCGTCGCCGACCGCTGGCGCTTCGCCACGGCTCCCGACCTCGGCTTCCTGATGACCGAAGAACGCGACGAGCCGCGCAAGCTGTCCCGCGCCGCGCTGGAGACCCTGGCCATCATCGCCTACCACCAGCCCTGCACCCGCGCCGAGATCGAGAGCGTGCGTGGCGTCTCCCTGTCGAAGGGGACGCTGGACCTGCTGCTGGAGATGGGCTTCGTCCGCCTGCGCGGCCGTCGCCGCACGCCGGGTCGCCCGGTCACCTACGGCACCGCAGACCGCTTCCTAGAGCATTTCGGCCTGGCCAGCCTGGCCGACCTGCCGGGCCTGCAGGACATGAAGGCGGCGGGCCTGCTGGACTTCGCTATCCCCGCCGGCTTCGAAGTGCCCCAGCCTGGCGCCAGCGAGGACGGCGAGGACCTGCTGGACCTCGACGACGCCGCCCCGGAGTTCGCGCAGGATTTCGTGGGTCGCGAGGAAGCCTAGACGCCCAGTATCCAGCCTTCTTCGCCCTCGACCTTGGCGATCAGCTCTTCCGTCGCGTCCTTCGGCGGGGCGAAAGCGTTGGACAGCGCGCCGGTTTCATCCAGTCCCGCCAGCGCCTCGGCGGTCACTCGGACCTGCGCCTGGTCTTTGAACTCGCCGGGGTTAGGCTTGGCGTCCCACATCGACGGCCAGACCTCGACGATCACGGTCGAGAGGGGCTCCACGTCGGCAGTGTCGAGCTTCCTCCAGCCCGTGCCGAACGGCCAGACGGCGGCGCTCTCGCCCAGTTTCTCCATCAGCCGCCGCACCGCGGCGATGCCGACCAGGGTCTGGCCACCGACCGCGCCTGCGCCGTGCATCTGCCAGACGCTCTTGGGCTGCAGCCGGCCCTTCTTCACCGCCAGTTCCGTGGCGCGGAACTCCGGCATGTCACCCGAGCCCTCGGGCGGCTTGGTGGCGGTCAGCCAGCGCTGCGTCTGCTTGGCGGGCGCGCCCCAGAACGGCCACGCCGCGTCGGTCATCAGCCGGTTCATCTTGGCCGCGACCTGATATCGGTTGTTGGTGTTGTCGGCCTTGTCGACGACGTTCGACGCCACGAACTTCCACATCGCCGACCACGGCGTGCCCTCAAGGCCAAGCCGTGCCGCCGTGCCGGCCGGGTAGCCCAGGTTGAAGTCGAACCCGAGCAGCACGCGGTCGCCCCGCTTGCGGTGATCGGCCAGCAGATCGGCGATCAGCTTCTCGCCCTCGGCGCGCGTCGCCACGTTGTGCGTCTCGGAATACAAGCGAAAGCGCACGTCGCGCTTGGCGACGCCGATCCAGACGGAGTTGTCGCCCAGCTTCTTGCCCTCGGCGGCGGTCCAGTCGGCGATGATGTAGGCGTCGAACAGACGGGCCACGGGAATTCTCGAAAAGGGAGGCGGAGGGGAAGCGCGCTTCTAGCTCTCGCCGTTCCCGCGCTCAACCGCGCAGCAGGGCCTCGAGGTGCGACAGCCAGCGGCGGCCCAGCCGCAGCGCCTCGGCGGGCGAGCCGGTCTGGGTCGGCGAGGTGACGTTCCAGAGGTCCAGTTCGAACTCGGGGTGCCTCGCATCTGCGAACATCAGACGCAGCACGACCTGCTCGGCGTCGGGTGCCAGCACGTCCAGCGACTTCCGCGCCTCTCCCCGACGGACGCGCGCCAGAACGTGGCCGTCGACGATGACTTCGCCGCCCTCAATCTCCTCGAAGGCATAGACCAGTCCCGATCCCCCCCGGTCCCACAGCACGGCGACCTGACCGCCTTCGAAGTCGAGACCGGCGGCCCGACCCTCGGCCGCGGAATAGGCCTCGGTCTCGGCCGGCGCACCCAGCGACTTCAGCATGGCCCGCCGCATGCGGCGCTCGGGCTCCATCCACCACGCCAGCGCCAGCACGGCGGTCGTACCCGCCGCCGCGACCAGGGCGACCAGCAGGAACAGCCGGATCGCCTCGCCCACGGCTCAGTCCTCCAGCTCGACGACCACGGGCACGTGGTCGGACGGCTTGTCCATGTCGCGGGCGTCGCGATGAGTCTCGACGCCTCGGAACCGGTCGGCCGCCTGCGGCGACAGCAGGTGGAAGTCGATGCGGATGCCGTGGTCGCGCTGCCAGGCCCCGGCTTGGTAGTCCCAGAAGGTGTAGGTCCCCGGCGGCTGTCGGCCCAGTTCGCCGGCCTCGTAGAGACCCAGGCCCTTCAGCGCCCGGAACGCCGCACGGCTCTCCGGCTGGAACAGGGCGTCGGTGACCCAGGCGGCCGGGTTCTTCGCATCGTCCGGCGTCGGGATGACGTTGTAGTCGCCCATCAGGGTGAAGGCCTCTTCCTGCTCCAGCAGGTCGCCGGCGTGAGCGTGCAGGCGCCTGAACCAGTCCAGCTTGTAGGCGAACTTCGGCGTGTCGATCGGGTTGCCATTGGGCAGGTAGATGCAGCCGACCCGCACCGGGCGGGGCGTCTCGATCAACGCCTCGATGTAGCGGGCCTGCGGTCCGTCCACCTCGACGCCGGACCCGTCCTCACCCGGCAGGCCGCGCCGTACGTCGGACATCGGAAATTTCGAGAGCAGGGCGACGCCGTTGTAGGTCTTCTGCCCATGGGTCTCGACATTGTAGCCCAGAGCCTCGAAGGCCTCGCGCGGGAATTTCTCGTCCAGGCATTTGATCTCCTGGAAACCGACGACGTCGGGCTGCGCGGCCTCCAGCCACGCCAGCACGGTGGGCAGGCGGGCGTTGACCGAGTTCACGTTCCAGGTGGCGATACGCATGGGGCCCGACGCTAATGCGCGTCGGGCCCCACCGGAAGCGTCAATCGTGGCGTGGGATCAGGCGCGTCCACCGGTCGGTGCCGGTGCGGCGGCGGGCGCCTCCACCGTCGTGAGGCTGCAAGGCTTGCGGAAGATTTGCGGAGCGTCGATGCAGGAGTAGGTCTGCTGCGCCGCACCGTCCTTGAAGCGCACGATGACGCCCTCACCGGAAGAGCACTTCAACTCAAAGAATGAGCCCCGCTCAGCGTTGTCGCCCATCCACGCCACGTCCTGAACCTGGCAGGCGGCGGCGTCGCTACCCGCAACCAGTTTCGGCCACTCGGCAGCGCTCTCTTCGGGCGTGGTGTAGCGGCAGACGCCGTCGGTGCGCAAAGCGAACTGCCAGCATTCCGTCGACTGCCAGCCGGACGCGTTCTTCTCCAGACGCCAACCGTCGCGACCGGCACAGCCGATTTCGTAAACGTCGATGGCCGTGGCGACAGCCTGATCGACCTCACATGTCAGACCCAGCTCACGACCGTAGCCTGCGATGACGTCGGTCGGGTTCTGGTTGCCCGGCAGCGAGCACTGCAGACCGGTGTTGGCCGCGGGATCGGCCTCCCGGGCGAGGACGCCGAAGCTCCATTGCATCACGCAATCGTGTGCTTTTGGACCTTCGGCAGCCGCCTCAATCACGTAACCCGGGCCGGTCGCGCAGGCGATTTCGTACAGCCGGACGCCGTCTTCGCGTGCGCCCAGAAGAGCACCGTCTGTCGTCTGGCACGACGGCGCGGCTGCGGCGGCCAACGGCGTGATTTCCGCCATCACCATCTCCTTGGTCGGTTGCCCGGCGGCCGCGTCACGAATGTCGCTCCGTTCCCGGTCCCGAAGCCGCGACGCCGACGTGTCACGCCTTCCCTGAACGACCGGCTCATCACCCGGCTGGGGAACGGTGTCGTAAATCGAGCGGCCGTCTTCGCTTTGCGCGGCGGCGGGTACGGTCGCCAGCAGTCCGAGAACCGCGGCGAGGGCGAGGGGTTTGAACATGACCGGGACCTCTGAATGACGAATTGACAGGCATGACCCGTGGATGAGGCAGGGTCAAGGCGGCCAGTTGGCCGCGCTCTGGACGCCGCGCATCGCATTGGCTTATGTGAGCGGGTTGCGTTTGGAGACGGACATTGGCTGACGGCGGCTCGACGGGCGAAGGGGAGCGGGGCCTGTCCTATCCGTTCGCGTCGGCCCCCGAACCGGGATCATCGATCGAGGTCGCCCCCGGCGTTCTGTGGATGCGACTTCCTCTTCCGATGGCGCTGAACCACGTCAACGTCTGGGCCCTGGCGGACGACACGGGGTGGGTCGTCGTCGACACCGGACTGAAGACTCAGGTTTCGCTCGACGCCTGGGAAGCTGCCCTTGCAGGTCCCTTGGGCGGACGTCCGGTCACGCGGGTGATCTGCACCCACATGCATCCAGATCACATCGGTCTCGCCGGCTGGCTCTGTGCGCGGTTCGACGCTCCGCTGCTCATGTCGCGGCTGGAGTACGTCACGGGACGAATGCTGATTTCCGACGTCGGGCCCGCGCCGGAGGCGGGAGCGACTTTCTATCGCAGCGCTGGCTGGACGGACTCCCAGATCGAGGCGTGGCGCAAAGCTTACGGCCGCTTCGGCTCGGCGGTGGAGCCGCTCCCACCAAGCTACGTCCGCCTGTCGGAAGGCGAGGTCGTTGACATCGGGGGCGACGACTGGCGCATCGTTGTCGGCGACGGCCACAGCCCGGAGCATGTCTGCCTCTGGCGGGAGAGCGACGGCGTCTTTATCGCCGGCGACCAGATCCTGCCGCGCATCTCGTCGAACATCTCCGTGTGGCCTACGGAACCCGACGCCGATCCGCTGGGCGACTGGCTTTCGTCGATCGCGAAACTGCGTGCCTTGCTGCCGGCCGACCTGCTGGTCCTGCCCTCGCACGGTGAGCCGTTCCGGGGTGTTCACACCCGGCTGGACGCCTTGGCGCGGGGCCATGCAACCTCCCTGAAGCGTCTGGAAAGGCGTCTGAGAGAGCCCGCGCGGGCCGTGGACGTATTCGCCACCCTGTTCGGCCGCCCGGTCGGGGAGGGCCTTCTTGGCATGGCCACCGGCGAGGCGATCGCCCATCTCAACCACCTTGAGCGGCAGGGTCGCATCCGGCGCGCGCCGGGCGAAGACGGTGCCGACCGCTGGACTGCCATTTCCGGAGACCCCTCGTGACCGATCACGTCCGCACCGAACTGACCGACGGCGTCCTGACCGTGGCCCTGGCCCGCCCGGAGAAGAAGAACGCGATCACACAGGCGATGTACACCGCCCTGGCGGAGGCGACCCGTCGCGCCCGCGACGACGACGCCGTGCGCGTGATCCTGTTTCAGGGTGAGGGTGACAGCTTCTCGGCCGGCAACGACATCGCCGACTTCATCGCCATCGGCACCTCCGGTGAGGGCCAACTGACCGACGCCCCGGTGTTCCAGTTTCTGAAGGCGCTGGCCGATCTGGACAAGCCGGCGGTGGCGGCCGTCCGGGGTCGGGCCGTCGGCATCGGCCTGACGCTCTTGCTCCACTGCGACATGGTGGTGGTCGCCGAGGACGCCCTGTTGTCGGCGCCCTTCGTCAATCTGGCTCTTGCGCCGGAAGCGGCGTCCTCGATGCTGCTGCCGCAGGTCCTCGGCCACCAGCGCGCTTTCGAGGTCTTCGCGCTCGGCGAGCCCATCGACGGCCGCACCGCATTGGCCTGGGGCCTCGCCAACCGTGCGGTTCCGGCGGATCAGGTCGAGGGAGTCGCGGCTCAACTGGCGTCAAAGCTGGCGGCCCGGGCACCCAACTCCATCCGCAAGACCAAGGCCCTGATGCGCGACGCCGAACGCCTGTGGGCGCTCATGCAGGCGGAGGGTGAGGCGTTCGGAAGCCAGATGCGCAGCCCCGAGGCGATGGAAGCCTTCATGGCCTTCAGCCAGAAGCGCGCGCCCAACTTCTCCTGATCGCGATTGCAGCCGTCTCGTCCGGAGCGTAAAGGCGCGCGCCCATGTCCGCCCAACCCGTTCCCGTGAACCTGCCTTCGGTCCAGCCCGAGACGCCCGCCGACGCCGATCGGGTGGCGGCTCTGGTCGACGCCGCCTTCGGACCGGGGCGGCACGCCAAGACCGCCGAACGACTGCGCGAGGCGTCCGCCCCTGCTTGTGGGCTTGTGATGCGGGATGGCGGTGAAGTCGTCGGCTCCGTGCGACTGTGGCGCATCCGCGTCGGCGAGACGTCGGCACTCTTCCTTGGACCGATCGCCGTGGAAGCGGAGGTGCGGAAGGCAGGCCTTGGCGCGGCCCTCGTCCAGAGCAGCCTCGCATGCGCCGCGCGCGAGGGCGTCGGCGGCGTGCTTCTGGTGGGAGACATGCCCTTCTTCGGACGGTTCGGTTTCCGCGAACTTTCCGGGGCCCGGATGCCCGGGCCGGTCGATCCGCGCCGCCTCCTTTGGCGGCCCATCTCGGTCGAGGCCCCGCAGGGCGCGGTCGTCGGCGTCCGCGACTGACGGTTTGCAGGCGGCGCGACTGCGCCTAGCTTTCGGTCATGACGGACGGACTGCCGCACTCGAACGCCCTGAACCGGATCGCCGACGCGGCCGCCCCGCGGGGCCTGCCGCCGGTTCATCTCTGGAACCCGCCGAACTGTGGCCGCATCGACATCGTCATCCGGGCCGACGGCACGTGGATGCACGAGGGCGCGCCCATCCGGCGGCCCGAGCTTGTGCGCCTGTTCTCGACCGTCCTGCGCAAGGATCCCGACGGCCACTGCCTCGTCACGCCGGCCGAGAAGCTGTCCATCGAGGTCGAGGACCTGCCGTTCCGTGCCGTCGCGGTCCAATGCGAAGGGGGCCTGACATTCACGACCGACATGGGCGACCGGGTGACGGTCGATGGCGCGCATCCGCTGATCGTTGACGTGGACGCCGCCGGTCACCCGGCACCCCGCGTTCTGGTCCGCGGCGACCTGTGGGCACGGATCACCCGCGCGGTCTTCTATGAGCTGGTCGAGGTCGCCGCGATTGAGGGCGATCGACTGGTCCTGCGTGCGGGAGACGGGGTCCACGATCTCGGCGCGGTGGAGGCGGCGTCGTGACCCCCGAACTTCTGACGCGCGCGCTGTCACCGCTGCAGGACTGGCGGCCCGACGACGCGGCGGACCACTCCGACTTCGACCTCAATCCCGGAATGGCCGTGCCGCCCGGGACGCCGTCGCAGGCCGCCGTACTGGTCGCGTTCACGCCCGGTCCCCGGGGGCCTGAGGTGATCCTGACGCGGCGGTCGGACACGCTTGCGCGCCACACCGGTCAGATCGCCTTCCCCGGCGGTCGGCTCGACCCTGGAGAGATCGCCGCGGACGCCGCGCTGCGAGAGGCTTGGGAGGAAATCGGCCTGGCGCCCGACGCCGTTCGCCTGCTTGGTCTGGGCGATCGCTACCGCACCGGGACCGGCTATCTCGTGACGCCGGTGGTCGGCTGGGTGGAGCCCCTGCCGGAGCTGGACCCGGCACCGGCCGAGGTGGCCGAGGTCTTTCAGGCCCCTTGGGCTCACCTTGCCGCGCGGGCCAACCGGCGCCGCGACCACTACGAACTCGAGGGCGTGCGGCGGTATTTCTGGTCTATCGACTGGCAGGACCGTCTGGTCTGGGGGGCGACGGCCGGCATGATCGTGGGGCTGGCCGACAGGTTGGAACGTTCAACGGCTGAGCGCGCGGCATGACGCGGATCGACGCGCCCTGGCTTCACGACGCGGACGCGCGGGCCGTGATCGACGCACTAATGGCGGCGGGAGGCCCCGCATGCGTACGTTTCGTCGGTGGTTGCGTGCGGGACGCCCTGCTGGACCGGGCCGGCGGCGACGTGGATATCGCCACGACGTTGCGGCCAGAGCAGACGATCGCCGCCCTCAAGTCGGCCGGACTGAAAGCCGTGCCTACCGGCGTCGAGCACGGCACCGTGACGGCGGTGAGCGACAGGCGCCCGTTCGAGGTCACCACCCTGCGGCGCGACATTGAGACGGATGGCCGACGCGCGGTCGTCGCCTTCACGGACGATTGGAGCGAGGATGCGCATCGCCGCGACTTTCGTCTCAACGCCCTCTATTCCGACTCGGAAGGTCGGGTGTTCGATCCAGTGGGCAAAGGCGTCGCCGACGCGTGCGCCGGCCGGATCGTCTTCGTCGGCGACCCGCGGCGAAGGATCGAGGAAGATCACCTCCGTATCCTGCGCTTCTTCCGCTTCTTCGCCTGGTACGGCCGCGGTGCCCCGGATGCCGAGGGTCTGGAGGCGTGTCGGGAAATGGCGGACGGGGTCGACCGGCTGTCAGCCGAACGGATCTCGACCGAACTGCTGAAGCTGCTGGCCGCGCCGGTGCCGGGGACGGCGGTTCGGGCCATGGATGCGGCGGGCGTTCTGGCCCGCGTGCTGGGGGCTCCCGCCGATCTCGAGCGGTTCGAGGCAGTTGCCGCGCGCGACCCCGACCCGCTGTTGCGTCTCTCCGCCCTGTGGCCCGACGACAGTGCCTTCGTCGGGTCGGCGGCGCGACGGCTTCGACTGCCCAAGGTCGCGTGGGCCCGTCTTGAGGCGGCGGCGGAGCCTCTCGCGCTCGACGAACCGACCGATCAGGCGGCGCGACGCCTGGTTCACGCCGTCGGCACCCGGGCGGCGAGGGACCGCGCGCTCAAGTCGTCAGATCCCGCCGCGGTCAGTGTGGTCCAGCGCGTCGCCGCCCGATGGACCCCTCCCGCGTTGCCCGTCGGAGGGCGAGAGGTTGCCAGGCTGGGGGTGCCGCCGGGGCCGGAGACCGGTGCCGTCCTGCGGGCCTTCGAGGAGTCATGGGTCGCAGATGACTTCCCGATGAACGACGTGGATCAGCGTCTGGCTGCCGCGCTCAGCGCCGTGCGCGGGTCAGGACCGTGACGACCGGCCTGTGATCCGAACCGTTGCGGGCCCCGAGCTTTCGCCTCGTGACGGTGAGGTCGCGACTGACCCAAACATTGTCGATTCCGATGCCGAGCAGCGACGGCAGTTGCGCCGGCCAGGTGCCGGGAAAGGCCGGGGCGGGGGTCAGGCCACTGTCGCGGGCCATCTGGCGGCCGATTCGCGCGTCGGTCACGCTGTTAAAATCGCCGGCGACGACCCTTGTCACGCCAGGCCCCATCGAGTCCTCGACGAGCCGGTCCATCTCGCGAATCTGCTCCCATTGAACCTGATACGGCCAAGGCCGGGTCAGGTGCACCGCTGTCAGATGGATTGGCCCAAGCGGGGTCTCAGCGACGACGTCGCGTTCGAGTTTCAGCGGCCCAAGCGGCCACCTAGACGCGATGATGGTCCGTTCGCCCCGTCCCCGCCATTGACGCCGCGGGGACGATACCCGGTGAGGCAGGTCAGGCACGATCTCGTCGATCGCCTGCGCGGGGGCGTCGCCCGCTTCGATCAGGATCACCAGGTCGGGTTGTGCGCGGCGAACACTTTCCCTGATCGCCTCGACGTCGGCGTTGCCTACCCACAGATTTGCCGAATAGAGCCTCATCTCGGGCGCGCCAGATTCAGCCTTGGCCAATCGGGGAAAAGCCTGCGGCGCAGCCGCGAAGGCGCAGATCGCCGCCGTCAGGGCGCCGGCGAGGATCGGCCCTCGCCATCGAAGAAGAGCGAACAGGGTCGTCAGAACGAGCGCGCCGACCGTTGCGGGTGCGGAGAACTGCGCCGCGAGGTCGAACCAGCGATGGTCCACGCCGCTCAGGTCCGCGGCGCCGATGGCGAGAAGTGGCGACAGCAGCGCCACGCCGACCGATCCGGTCAGAAAAGCTTGCGCGCGGACGGGAAAGCGTGGCGGCATGGTGAACGGCGTTCGACCTTGAGCGTTGAGGGGCGGCTAGGGGGAGACACGCATGGCGCGCCGCAGCATCGCCGATATCGAGAAGATCTGGCTGAATGTCGACGGTATCAAGCGGGTTTCCGACCGCGTGATCGGCATCGGCCCCTTCGGACTGGGTCTGGACGCTCTGCTGACCTGGATTCCCGTCGTCGGGACGGTCTACAGTGTCGGTGCCGCCGGTTGGCTGCTGACCCAGGCCGTTCGCGCCAAGGCAGAGGCTGGCACCATCCTGCAAATGGTCGGCTATCTCGGTGTCGACGTCGCGACCGGAGAGGTGCCGCTTCTCGGCGATGCGGTCGACGCCCTGTTTCCCGGTCACCTTATGGCGGCCAAGGCGCTGCAGAAGCACATAGAGACGACCCACTGGGTTGAGGACTCCTATGCGTCCGCGCGCGAAAGCGGCGACCACGACCGGCACGTCGAGAAGGTGCGGGGCGATCGCAGCCTCAAGCGCATCATCTATCTGCACGATTGACGCAGATCGCTTGACGACCCGCGCGGCGCACGGCCAAGTCGGCGACGGGGCCGCCGGTGGCCGGCAGGGGGTGGAATGAGCGTCAGCCTGACCCGGGATGAACTCAGCGCGGCGCTTGCCCGAGTGGGCCGAGGCGACCGCGTCGCGTTTCGTGACGTTTATGAATCGACCTCCGCGAAGCTGATGGGCGTATGCCTGCGTATCTTGTCCGACAGGCAGCTCGCCGAGGACGTCTTGCAAGAAACCTACGTCACAGTCTGGAGGAAGGCCGGAGCCTTCGACGCCTCGCGCGCCAGCCCGATCACGTGGCTGGTCACGATCGCGCGCAATCGTTCGATCGATCGATTGCGTTCGGGCGCCGCCGCGCGGAAGTCCGTGCCGGTCGATCAGGCCCACGATCTGGCCGACGACGGCGCGCCTGCAGATGAGCTCGTCGCTGGCAAGGAAGAGGTCGTGCGCCTCGCCGGCTGTCTCGACGAACTCGACGCCCGTACCTCCACCGCCATCCGTACCGCCTTCTTCCAGGGCGCGACCTACGAGCAGTTGGCGGCCGCCGAAGGCACGCCGCTTGGCACCATGAAAAGTTGGATCCGGCGGGGACTGCTGCGTCTCCGGAGCTGCCTGGAACGATGACCGACGCACCCTTCACCCCGGCCGAAGACGACGACGCCCTCGCGGCGGAACTGTCGTTGCGCGTTCTTTCTGACGTCGAGGAAGCCGGCGCGAGGGCCCGTGCCGACGCCGATCCCGCCTTCGCCCGTCGCGTTGAGGGCTGGGACGAGCGCTTCGGTATCCTCGCGGAGGAGATCGCGCCGGTCGTGCCGGGCTCACATGTGTGGCCGCGCGTCGAGACCGTCGCGGGCACCGCCAACGACGACGAGCCGCGGGTGCGGTTCTGGCGTCGCTGGGCTGTCGGATCGACCTCCCTCGCGGCAGCCAGTCTCGCGGCCGTGGTCTTCCTAGCGCTTCAACCCGACCCCGTCGCGCCGCCGCCCGCTCCAGGACCCGTCACGCGGGTCGCCACCCTGACGCTGGAGGACGGGGCCGTGGCCATGACCGTGGTCTACGATCCAGCGACCGGCGAGCTGTATCTCGCGCCCACCGACAAGATGCAGGGCGACGTGCGGGTGCCGCACCTCTGGCTGCTCCTGCCCGAAGGTGGCGTGCGGCTTGTCGGGGCCATCGATGGGTCGGCCACATCGCGTCACACGCTCAGCGGGGCGATCCACGACCTCGCGGGCCAGGCCGCTCAGGTCGCCGTGTCCATGGAACAACCCGGCCACACGCCCGCCGCCACGGCGCCCGACGGTCCTGTGGTCGCCAGCGGCAGCCTGCAGCAGCTTTGACGACGGCATCCGTGGCGACGCCGCGGCCGTAACTTCCTGCAGACGAGAGGCGAGGCCGCCACCCTCCGCGGCAGCCTCGTCGATCGTCGGACGGGGAGGCCGCTCCCAAGCCCTTCCAAAGGCCTCCTCGTCCCCCGATTGCGGTGGCCCGACCCCGGACATTGTGACAGCCGGCGCCGAATTTCCCCTCAGGAACAACCGCCGCAGCGCGATTTGAGCTGCCGAGCCGACGTCAGTCCGGTCTCGGACCAGCGTGCTCCCGACACGAACCGGGAGCTTCCTCATGTCCGACGAGACCTCAACCCGCCTCGGCCTGCCCTTCCTGGCGGCCGGGCAGTTGCAGAAGCACGTCACCCTGAACGCGGCGCTGTCGCGCCTCGATTCCCTGATGCACCTGTCAGTGGTGAGCCGCAGCGTCGCGGAACAGCCCGTCGACCCGGATGAGGGCTGCGCATGGCTGGTTCCAACGGGGGCAACCGGCATTGATTGGGGAACTTTGGAAGAAGGCGCAGTCGCCGTGTTTGAGGACGGCGGCTGGAGCGAGGTCCGCCCACCCGTCGGAGCGATCGCTCTGGTGGCGGATGAAGATCGGCTGATCGTCCGAACCGCCGGAGGCTGGACCCGGCTGGGCGACCGACTCGGTCGCATCGACTTCGTTGATCGTCTGGGCGTCGGCGGATCGCCGGATGCGGCCAACCCTCTGTCGGCGCGGTTGAACGGGGCACTTCTGACGGCGCTGCCTGAGGCGGAAGGCGGCTCGGGCGACGTCCGCCTGACGCTCAACAAGGAGACGACCGTCGGGGTCGCCTCGGTCCTGTTCCAGACGGCCTTCGGGGGCCGCGCCGAGATCGGTTTGACCGGCGACGACCGGTTGTCGCTGAAGGTCAGTCCGGACGGCGTCACGTGGCAAGAGGGGCTCAGCGTCGATCCCGCTGACGGACGCGTCTCCTTTCCCGGTGGATCCCTGCGGCGTGAGACTACAGTCCTGTCCTCGGCGGGCGCTTACACGCCGCCGGTCTGGGCGCGCCGGCTCGAGGCCCTGGTGATCGGGGCCGGGGGCGGCGGCGGCGGCGGTCAAGGCGGTGCCGCGGGCACCCTGCGCATGGGCGGCGGCGGCGGCGGCGCGGGCGGGCACGCGCACGCGACCTGGCCCATCGAGGGTTTGGTGGGTGCCCTGACAGTCACGGTCGGGGCCGGCGGTTCAGGCGGCGCTCCGGGCGGGGCGGGCACCGGCGGAGGTGACAGCTCCCTTCGGCTGGACGGCGTGATCCTGCTGCGCGCCTTCGGCGGCGGGGGCGGCGCGTCCTCGGGCGCTGCGGGTGTGGGCGGGCTGGCGGCGCGCACCGGCAACGGAGGTGGTCCCAGCTTCCCGGCCGCGACCGCCAGCGGCGGTGCCGCCTCCACCAACCCGGAAGGCGGCGGTGGCGGCGGGGGCGGCGGCGCGGTGACCGCCGTCGACGTCGCGCTCGCGGGCGGTCCGGGCGGTGCAGGCGCGGTCATGGCGGTGTCAGCCGCAGGCGGCGCGGGCGGAAGCGGCGCCGGTACGGCCGGAACCGGCGCACCTCTTGTCCAGCTCTGCAGGGCGGGTGGGGGCGGCGGGGGAGGGGGCGGCGCGTCGGCCGCCGCCGGGCATCCCGGTGGTTCCGGGGGCATCTGGGGCGCGGGCGGGGGTGGTGGCGGGGCAGGCCTCGGCTCCGGCGGGGCAGGCGGCGCGGGCGGCGCGGGGCTGGTCGTCCTCACGGCGGTGGGCTGAGCCATGTTGGACCTCATTCAACCGGATGACGCTGCCATCCCCGACGCCGAACTCTGGGACCTGCCCGATCACCTGAGCTGGGAGGAGTGCCTGGAAGAAACGGCGTTTCCCGCCCGCCATTCCGGTCACCTTCAAGACGAGGAGCGGGACCGATGACCTCGTCGCCCGACGCCCCGTCCCCGCTTGCCGAAGGTCGCTGGCTGTGGCGGCGTCTGTTCGTGTTCCTGACGGCGGCGGGACTGCACCATCTGCTGGCACGTGCCCTGGATCGTGCCGGTCCCGAGGCGGCCGGTCGCGCGGTCGACGGCCTGATGGGACTGCTGGCTCTGACGCTGCTGCTCTATCTCGTGGCGCCGACCGCCCAGCAGTTGATCGCCCTGGTGGCCCAGCTGAAGCTGGGAGGCCGGTCATGACCTTCCGACTGTCCGAACGCTCGCGCGCCCGTCTGAAAGGCGTGCACCCCGATCTGGTTGGCGTCGTCGTGGACGCGCTGGCGCACAGTCCCGTCGATTTCATGGTGACAGAGGGGCTCCGCTCCTCGCGTCGTCAGGCGGAACTGGTGCGCGCCGGCGCCAGCCGCACGCTGAACTCCCGGCATCTGACCGGTCACGCCGTGGACGTCGCGGCCTTCGTCGACGGCCAGGTGCGCTGGGACTGGCCCCTCTATCCCCGCATCGCCGCGGCGATGAAGGCGGCCGCGCGCAGGCGCGGTGTCGCGGTGGTCTGGGGTGGTGACTGGCCGAGGCTCCGGGACGGTCCGCACTTTGAGCTCGATCGAAAGGCCTACCCATGAGCTCCGTCGCTATCCGCAGGCTGCTTGTGGCCGCCGCCGCCGCGGCCGCCGCCCTGTTCGTCGTGCTCCTGCTCGCGCCGGCGCTGGGTTTGCGTTGGGATCCCTTCGACCGGGCCTCGCGTCGGATCGCGGAGCTCGAAGCCCGGCTCGTACAGGCCGAAGCGGCCGCCGATGCCGCGGTCCGGGTCGCTCGGGCAGAGGCCGAACAGACCGTCCGTCTCGATCGTCATTATCGCCGGTCCGCGGCGGCCACGGCCGTCGTCGCAGACCTGACCGCTGCCGCAAGGGAGTCACCGGATGCCCATCTGCCTCTTTCGCCTGATCGCGTCGCTCGCCTTCGCGACGCTGACCGCCGCCTGTGCGGGCTCGCCCCCGACCTTTGCGCAGCCCCCGCGGATCAGCCTCCCGGCCGCGGTGACGATGCCGTGCCGCCTGCCGGTGCTGCCGGACCCGGCGACCGAGGCGGATCTTGAGCGCGTCTATATGGAGCGCGGTGCCGCCCTGATCGCGTGCGACGGTGCCCGGCGACTGGCGGTGGAGGCTCTGGCGGCGGAACGGTCCCTCTCCGGCCCCTGACCCGGCAGCTTCTGCCTCCCGACCCGGCAAATCCTGCCGCGAGAAACGCAGTCCCCGGCAACTTTTGCCGAGGTCGGTGCATGGTGAATCAGAAGTACCGTAATGAAATCAAGGATGAGGCGCGGACCGCGAACCTGGCCTCCTGGCCCCGTCCTTGCTGCCACATCTCCCGAGCAAAACGCTCCCGGCAGCCAAAATGGCGTCGGACACCTTGAAAGAAGGACTACGTGCCATGGCGCTGAACAGCGTTAACACGAACGTGGGCGCAATGATCGCCCTGCAGAACCTGCAAACCACGAACGCCGAACTGGGCGTGGTTCAGGGCCGCATCAACACCGGCAAGAAGATCTCGAACGCCAAGGACAACGGCGCCATCTGGGCCATCGCCCAGGGCCAGCGTTCGGAAATCGGGGCTCTGAACGCCGTCAAGGACAGCCTTCAGCGCGGCCAGTCGGCCACGGACGTGGCCATCGCCGCCGGCGAATCGGTCTCGGACCTGCTGATCCAGCTGAAAGAAAAGGCCCTGGCGGCCAGCGATACGTCGCTGACCAGCTCGGCCCGCACGGCGCTCAACGAGGACTTCAAGTCCATCCGTGACCAGATCGCCACCGTCGTCAGCAACGCGTCGTTCAATGGCGTGAACCTGCTGAACAACTCGGCCACCACCGGATTCAAGGCCCTGGCGAATGCCACGGGCTCGACCATCACGGTTCAGGACGAGAACCTGTCGCTGGGCGGCGCCAACGTGACTCTGGCCGCCACGGCGACCATCGGCACCGCGACGCTGGCCTCGACGGCCCTCGCCACGATCAACACCTCGATCAACAACGTGTCGGCCTCCCTTGCTCGCCTGGGCACCGGCTCGAACTCCCTCGGCACTCACCTGAAGTTCGTGAGCAAGCTGCAGGACACGATCGAAACCGGCGTGGGCAACCTCGTCGACGCCGACCTGGCCAAGGAAAGCGCTCGCCTCCAGGCGCTGCAGACGAAGCAGCAGCTGGGCGTGCAGGCCCTGTCCATCGCCAACTCGTCGACGTCGATCCTGCTCGGACTCTTCCGCTAAGGGCAGACCCAGGACGGACGGCGGGCGCTTCCTCCGGGGAGCGCCCGCCGGCTCGACCGGCAAGCCCTCCCTCAGGAGGCGCCGGCCCCAAAGGTCGGTAAGGAGATATGGAACCCAATGCCAAGATAGCCCGGATCGGTCCGGTTGCAGCGCCTTCGGGTGCCGCGACGTCGGGCGACTTCGACCGCTCGCCGGCCTTCCGTGAGGCCGAACAGGCGGCACGATACAGGCTTGTGATCGAGGAGGGCCCCAGCGCCGGCTCCTACATCTACAAGACCCTGGATCGGCTGACCGGCGAGGTCGTGCGGCAGGTGCCGCGGGACAAGGTCGTCGAACTGATGAAGGGCGCCGACTACGCCTCGGGCTCGGTGATCGACACCCGCGCCTGAAATTCGTCCGCATCTTCGGACGATCACCGTGCAGCTCCCCCGGGCGGCGCGGGTCTCGTCGTGGTGAATCGGCGTTAACCATACGCACACGACTCGGTCTCTAGCTTCACCTCGACTTCAAAGAGGCACGGGCCGGATGACGAACAGCGTCCACACCAACACCGCCGCGCAAATCGCGCTCCAGAATCTGTCGAGGACGAACGATCGTCTCAACGACGTTCAGGGGCGGGTCAGCACCGGTCTGAAGGTCCAAGGGGCCAAGGACAACGCCGCCATCTGGGCGATCGCCCAAGGGCAGCGCGCCGACATCTCCTCGCTCGGCGCGGTGAAGCAGAGCCTCGACCGGGCCACCGCCATCGCCGACGTCGCCCTTGCGGCGGGCGAATCGATCTCCGACCTGCTGAACCAGCTCCGCGAGAAGGTGGTCGCCTCCAAGGACCAGTCTCTGGGAACCCAGTCGCGCCAGCTTCTGAACAATGACTTCCAGGCGCTGCTGCGGGCCATCAACTCGGCCATCCAGAACGCCACTTTTGACGGCTCCAACATCTTCAATGGCACGGTGACGCCGGGCATCCGCTTCCTCGCCAACTCCGACGCGACGCAGACGGTCACCCTGTCGGCCAAGAACCTGACGCTGGGCGGATCCATCATTGAGGTGTCGCTGACCAACTCGCTGCTCACGGTCACCGGCGCGACCTCGGCTCTGACGGCGCTGGACGACTCCATCACCCAGCTGAACTCTGCGCTCGGCGACATCGGTGCCCAGGCCAAGCAGATCGGCGCGCACTCGAAGTTCGTCAGCAAGCTGTCCGACACACTCGAATCCGGCGTCGGCAACCTGGTGGACGCCGACCTCGCCAAGGAAAGCGCGCGGCTTCAGGCGCTGCAGGTCCAGCAGCAGCTCGGCGCCCAGGCCCTGTCGATCGCCAACCAGGCGCCGCAGGTCATCCTGTCGCTGTTCCGCGGCGGTTGATCTAGCGCCGGGAGGCGAGGGTCAGGCTGGCCGACCGGGCACCGATCTGGATCGGGCCGGGGCGGGCTCGGGGCCCAGGCTTCGCGGCAAGTCCGTACAGCGCCAGAAACGCGGCGAAGAGTGAACGCGGTCGGATCATCGCATCGTACCTTTCGGCGGTCGTGACAGATCGGCGGCGTCTTAACGAATCAGCGCGAACGCCGTTCCGTTGACGGACGTTAACCCGGCGTCAGCACCGATCGAAGACCCTGAGTTCAGGTGTCCACATGATCGACAACAGCTATCTTCTCGGCCTGTTCGGAGGGACATCCCTGTCCTCCGGCTTCAGCGCGCCTGCCGCGCTGGCGGCGTCGCGGCGACAGCCGACGCCGCCCTGGTCCACCCAGGCGGAGGTTCCTCTGCCCGACGAGCGTGTGCGCGCAGCCCTCGGCGGACGGCGGATCGTTGACGAAGACGCCTACAACGCGGATGCCGCCGACGCCTCGGGCGACTACAAACGCCTGTTCGCGCTCTATCAGGGGCTCGAGACCCTGACCGCCTTGACCAACCGCGCGGCGACGAAGGGCGTCTCCAGTTCCGAGCTCAGCCTGCTCCAGAAGCGGTTCGCCTCGGGCCTGTCGGAAATCGGCGCATACGTGGGCACGGCGGAGTTTCAGGACGTCCGCATGGTGCAGGGGACGACCAGCGCGCTTTCCAAGACCACCTCGGCGGTGCGTCGCGATTCGGCCGTTTCGGTCACGGCCCCGATCCATGAGGGCGGGCCCGACCAGCCGGTCACTGCCTTCCAGGGCGCGGTCGCCTTCACCATCACGGTCAAGCAGACCCTGACGTCGACGCCGACGACCACGACGGTGGACGTCGACCTCGCCGACATGGGTGCCACCCCACGCACGCTGGACGCCGTGGTCAAGCACATCAACGACCAGCTGCAGGCTGCGGGCGTCCAGACGCGGATCGGTCGGGAGCAGGTCAAGTCAGAGCCCAAAACGGTCACGGTCGGTGGCAAGCCGGTGACCCTGCCCGCCGGGCCCGATCGCTGGGCGTTGGCGATCCGCGGGGCGACGGGCGAAACCGTCGGCTTCTCGGAGGCCGCGCCGCAGGACGCCGTCTATGTGGTCCAGACCGCCGGCAAGTCGGGGGGACACGAGGTTCTCAAGTTCCAGTCCGATCAGGATGGCCCCGGGCCCGCCACGGCCACGCGGGTCGGCGAGACACAGTGGGTCGACGGCCGCCTGTCCCAGACCTCCCTGCCGGAGGGATACGCCGCCGTCCGCGCCTCGGCCGCCGCGCCCGACGGGGGATTGTGGCTGCTGGCCGACGTGGACGGCCCGGTCGCCGGTCAGGCCGTCAAGGGAACCTCTGACGTGGCGCTCGTCCGACTGGATTCGGCCGGACGGGTCGTCTCGACACGCACCCTCGGGGCCGCAGGTCAGGCCTCGGGCTATGCCCTGTCGGTGGCAACCGACGGGCGCGTCGCCGTCGCCGGTTCCGTCGTCGGGGCTCTGGAGCCGGGCAAGTCGGGTGACGTGGCAACCGAGGTCGACTCCTTCGTCGCCGTCTTCGATGCGTCCGGAGCGGAGCTCTGGACCCAGCGCCGGGGTGCCCGCGCGGCGGATGAAGCCCGTTCCGTGTCCTTCGCCGCCGACGGCACGGTGGTGGTCGCCGGCCGCGCGAAATCGGCCATGACCGGTGCCGCGACGGTCGGCGGCTGGGACGGCTACGTCCAGAGTTTCCGCGCCACCCAGCCCTATCCCGGCGCGGCCTTCACGGCTGCCCCGGTGGGCGTCGTCCAGTTCGGCTCGGCCGGCGAGGACTCGGTCGCCGCGTCGGTCGCCGTCGGGCAGGACGTCTACACCACGGGCGTCGAGGACGGCCGGCTGGTCGTCCGGCACTGGACCCTGGACGCCCAGGGCAAACCGGCGCTGGCTGCGCAGCGGGATCTTGGAACCGCCGGCGGAGCCCCGACGGGCATCGCCGTGCAGGACGGCCGCGTCGTGATTTCGGGCACGACCCACAACGCCGCGCTGGACGTCGGCACGATTACGCGGGCGCACGCAGGCGGCACGGATGCCTTCGTGGTGGCCCTGAACCCCGATCTCGCCGCCTCCGTCGACGACCGCTTGACCTATTTCGGCGGCACCGGAAACGACACCGTGGCGGACGTGAAGGCGCACGACGGCAAGGTCTGGATCACCGGCGTCTCGAACCGGCCCGTCGACGCCGCCGAGGACGCGGCCACGCGTGGCTATCTGGCCCGTCTTGATCCGGTGACCGGGGCCGTGGAGTGGACCCGGGACTGGGCTGGCGACGGGGATCAGGCCCGCCCGGCCACGCTCGTCGTCGCCGACGACGCCGGCGGCGTCCTCGATCGGTTGGGCCTGCCCCGGGGCGACATCGTCCAGGCCGAGTCCAAACGCCTTCTGGACGCCACCTCACTGCGGGCCGGAGACCGCTTCTACGTCTCCCCGGCTGGCGGTGGGCGCCCCGTGGCCGTCACCATCGACGCGCGCGACACGCTTCAATCCCTCGCCCGCAAGATCGAGGGCGCGTCGCTCGGCAGGCTAAAGGTCACCCTCGCCTCCGAGTCCGCCGCCGCGGACACCCAGCCCGGTCTGGAAGCCACGTTCGCCGGTTTGCAGCGCCTGTCGATCATGGCCCGCGACGGTCGCGAAGGTGCCGTACTGATCTCGGGCGAGCCGGGGCGCGACGCCCTGGCCGGCCTCGGCCTGTCCTCCGGCTTCATCGGCCCGACGGCGGAGGAGGGCGAGGCCCGCACCTTCGGCCTCGACCTGCCGCGCAACCTGACCCTGTCTTCGGCCGACGCCATCAAGGCCGCGGGCGAGCGGCTGCAGGCGGCCATGACGTCGGTCCGCAACGCGTATCGGGCCCTGAACCCGGCGACGGCGACGCCCTCCGCATCCGGCCCCGTCCCGGCCTATCTGACGGCGCAGCTCGCAAACTATCAGGCCGCCCTGGCGCGCCTCGGCGGCTGACCCGCGGTCGGCGGCTTCACGGTTGACGCCCCCTGCGTCGGCGGGTCATTGAGGGTGGAGCTTCCGCGAGCGACCCCAGATGGCCACCCCCTCCGACAACCGCGTTTTCCTGATCGCCGGCGGCGCCGCCGTGGTGATCGTGGCCGTCTCGATGGCCTTGTGGTTCGGTCGCGGGCCCGCCCCGACCACGCCGCCGCCGGCGTCGCAGGGCGGGCTGACGGTCGACGTCGCCGATGCCCCGGCGCTGGAAACCACCCGCGAGCTGCGCTGCTTCGTTGCCGGACGGTTCGTCGGCATGGCCACCCTGGCCCAGTGCGCCGAGCGCAACGGTCTGGCCACGGACGCGCTGGATGTCGGCATCGACGAGACGGGCGCGCTGGCGGCGGCTCCAACCGCCTCGCTGGCACCCCCGCCGATCGAACCCACCGAACTGATCGATCCGGAGCCGTTGCCCGATCTTCCGCCCGTCACCGACGTCGGCCAGCCCGTCGAGCCGGCGGGCGAAAGCTGCCTGCGCCACGTCGGCGGGGACTGGCGGGCCGTGTCGTCGAGCATGAGCCTCTCGGCCTGCGTCCAGGCCCTGTATTCCGGCGCCTGCGTGCGCCCGGGCGACGCCCTCTACGGCCGCTGGGGCAACACCACGCTGCGCCTTGTTCCCGGTCGGGTGGAGCGATCCGAGAACAACGCCGACTTCCGCACGTTGGTGGAGCAGGACCGTCGCTGCAACCTGGGCCCCATCAACTGATGCGCTCTCTCTCCCTCGCCGGCCTTGCCGCCGCCGCCGGCCTCGCTGCCGCCTGCTCCCAGGGCGTGGAGGCCCCCTTCGACCGTGGCGTCTGCTACTACGTCGTGCCCGACGAGGCAGCCGAGGACGGCATCAAGCTGAACGTCGTTGCCCGCGACCTTCCCCAGATCGAGTTCTGCGCTGCCCGCTTGGAGGAAATGCGCCTGCGCTTCCTCGGCCTCGGCGGCACGAACCGTGAGATCATCGGTGCCTATCAGGGCAAGTTCATCTTCATCGACGCCACCGGGGTCCTGGTCGGCGACACCCTGACGGGCGGCCGTTACTTCTTCCTGGCGCGGACCGGCGACGGCCGACTGGCCATTCCCGGCGCGATCCAGCGTGAGATCGACGGCCGGCCGGTCGGCGTGATCGCCGCGCCCGAGGCACCGGCACCGGCGGGCTGAACGAGAACAAATCTGGAACATCTGATCGAGATCGGTTAAGGGTTCCCAACATCTGAGAACAAGGAGCCTGCAATGGCCGGAAGCGTGAACAAGGTCATCCTGGTCGGAAACCTCGGGAAAGACCCGGAAATCCGGTCGCTGAGCAACGGCGACCGGGTCGCCAACCTGTCGCTGGCCACGTCCGAGACCTGGCGCGACAAGTCGTCGGGCGAGCGCAAGGAAAAGACCGAGTGGCACCGGGTCGTGATCTTCAACGACAATATCGTCAAGGTCGTTGAAAATTATCTGAAAAAGGGCTCGACGGTATATATCGAGGGCTCGCTCCAGACTCGCAAGTACGAGCAGAACGGCGTCGAGAAATACACGACCGAGGTCGTGATCCAGCGTTTCAACGGCAACCTGACCATGCTCGGCGGTCGGGGCGATGGCGCTGCCTCGGGCGGCGGCCGGTCGGATGACGACTATGGATTCTCGGGCGGTCCGGCGCCGAAGTCCTCGGGTCCCAAGGAAAGCTACGACCTGAACGACGACATCCCGTTCTGAGGGCGGGATGGGGCAGGGGGCGTACAGCTGGCGCGACGACCCCTCGGTCCCGTCGTTCCCCGACGACCGCCCGCTGATCCTGTTCGACGGCGACTGCGCCCTCTGCTCGGGTTGGGCACGGACGGTGCTTGATCGCGACAGAGCGCGGCTGTTTCGCCTGGTGCCGGTACAGTCGCCGCTTGGACGCGCCCTGATGGCGCATCACGGCCTCGACCCGGAGGATCCGTCGACCATGCTGCTGATCGAGGGCGGGCTGGCGTTCGTCAAGACCGAGGGGTCGATCCGGGTGGCGTCACGGCTCGGCTGGCCCTACCGCGCCGCGGCGCTCCTTCGCCTGATACCGCGCCCCGTGCGTGACGCGATCTATGATCAGATCGCCCGGCGACGCCGCCTGATCCCGGGCCGCCGCTGGTGTGCGATGCCGGGCGCCAGCCTGGACCTGGCCGATCGGGTGATCGGATGACCCGCCGCGTCCTGATCCTCGGCGCAGGCGGCTTCATCGGGGCCGAGGCGGCCGCCGCCTTCGACCGTGCGGGCTGGGCCGTCCGCGCCGCCGCCCGTCGTCCCGCGGCTTCGGCGAGGCGGGCACCGGGGTTCGAGTGGGTCGCGATCGACTTCGCCGATCCAGCGGCCAACTGGGCGGCAGCCCTCGTCGGCGTGGACGCCGTGATCAACTGCGTCGGCGCGCTCCAGGACGGGGCCGAGGACAGTCTGTCCGCGGCCCACGTCGACGGGCCACGACGCCTGATCAACGCCATGAAGTCGGCCGGCGTCCGCCGCCTGGTCCACCTCTCGGCCGTCGGTGCCGACGACGCGGCCGGCACCGACTATGCGCGCACCAAGGCCGAGACGGAGCGGATGGTCGCCGCGTCCACGCTGGACTGGGTCATCCTGCGCCCGTCGCTGGTGATCGGCCGCGGCGCATTCGGCGGAACCGGGCTGATCCGGGCGCTGGCGGCCTTTCCAGGCATCATTCCGATGGTCGGCGGGGATCAGGTATTCCGGCCGATCTTCGCCGGGGATCTGGCAACCGCGCTCGTCGCGGCGGTCGACGCCACGCCGGGTCTCACCGCCGATCTTGGTGGCCCTCAAGCCGTGATCCAGGCCGACCTTCTGCGCAAGTACCGCGCGTGGCTGGGCCTGCCGCCCGCGCCTGTCCTTCGTCTGCCCCTCGTGTTGGCCCGCCCGGCGTTGGCCTTTGGCGACTTTCTGGGCCACCTCGGCTGGAGTTCGCCGCTGCGCACCACATCCTTGCAGCAGATGAACCACGACGTGGCCGGCAGGGACCAACCCTGGCCCGACGCGCTCGGCGCCCCGCCGCGGGGTTTCGACGCCGTACTCACCCAGGCCCCGGCCTCGGTCCAGGACGTTCACCACGCACGTCTGTGGTTTGTTCGGCCCGTCGCGATCGTGGCGCTCAGCCTGTTCTGGATCGTCACGGGCGTCGTCACCCTGCGCTGGGGCTGGGACGGCGCCGTCGCCACCCTTCAGGACGGAGGGTTCGGCGCGCTGTCGCCCGGGATCGCGGGGGGAGGGGCCATCGTCGACATCTTGCTCGGCATGGCCATCCTGAAGCGGTCGTGGACCGCCCGCGCCGCCGTCGGCATGGTCCTGGTGTCCCTCGGCTACCTCATCGCCGGCACGTTCAGCCTGCCGCACTTGTGGCTGGATCCGCTCGGGCCCTGGCTGAAGGTCCTGCCAGGGATCGTCCTCGCCCTCTACGTCGCCGCCACGGAGGCCCGCCGCTGATGGATCTCTATGTCGCGGTGAAGATGGTCCACATCCTGTCCGGCGCGGTCCTGTTCGGCACCGGCATGGGCATCGCCTTTTTCATGGTCTGGGCCAATCGCACTCGCGACGCCGCCGCGGTCGCCCACGTCGCTGGCACAGTGGTCGTCGCCGACGCCCTGTTCACCGCCGTCGCTGTGATCGTCCAGCCACTCAGCGGCCTGGGCCTGATCCACCTCCAGGGCTATGCTCTGACAGAGCCGTGGCTGCTTTGGGCCTATGGGCTCTACGTCCTGACGGGGGCCTGCTGGCTGCCCGTTGTGGCGATCCAGATCCGTTTGCGCGATCTCGCCCGCGCCGCCGCGGCGACCGGAGCGCCCCTGCCCGGCGAGTACGGCCGTCTCTATCGCGTGTGGTTCGCGCTCGGTTTTCCGGCCTTCGCCGCGGTGCTTGGCATCTACTGGCTGATGATCGCCAAACCGGCGTGGCCGTAACCCTTCGTCACCCGGTTTGAGGGGCGCGACGCGACGCCGCATGCCATAGCCCGGCGGTGACCTCCCCGACGCCCCACCGCCTGACCGCGCTCGAAATCGGCGCCCTCGTCCTGATTGTCGTCATCTGGGGGGCGAACAACGCCGCGGCCAAGGTCGCCACCGAGCAGCTGCCGCCGCTGTTCGCGGCCGCCCTGCGCTTCGGGCTGGCCGGCCTGTGTCTTCTGCCCTTCGTTCGACCGCCGTTCCCGAACTGGAAGAGCCTGCTGGTGATCGTCCTGATGGGCGGCCCGATCCACTACGGTTTGATCTACCTCGGCTTCTCGCTCGCCAACGATGTCAGCCCGGCGTCGGTCGCCACGCAACTGTGGATTCCCTTCACAGCCCTGTTCGCCTTCCTGATCCTCGGCGAGCGGCTGACCCGGCTCGCCCTGACTGGCCTGGTCGTCGCCTTCCTTGGCATCGCCTGGATGGCGGCCGATCCGCACGCCCTGCAGGACTGGAAGGCCATCGTGGTCGTCGTCGGAGCCAGCGCAGCCTGGGCCCTGACCACGGTGGTGGCCCGCCGCACGACCTCCATCCCGCCGCTGAAGATGCAGGGCCTGCTGGCCCTGACCTGCCTGCCCACTCTGGCCGCCGGCTCTGCGCTGTGGGAGCGCGGCCAGTTCGAGGCGGCCGCCGCGGCCACGCCACTGGTGTGGGGCACGGTGCTGTGGTCCGGCCTCGCGTCGTCGATCGTCGCCACGACCCTGATGTTCTGGCTGGTCCAACGGCGGGAGGCAGGGCGGGTGACGCCCTATCTGCTGGCCACGCCGGTGGTTTCCATCCTGATCGGCGCGCTGTGGCTGGGCGACGTCCTGACCGTCCAGATACTGACGGGCGCGGCACTGACCATCTGCGGCGTCGGCGTGGTGGCGCTCGCCGAGCGCGGTCTGAGGGCCGGGGCGGCCAAGGCCTAGACCGGACGGCGGGTCAGCCCGCGGCCACGATCCCGCACGCGACCCGGGCCCCCGCGCCGCCGATCGGCTGGGTCGTGTGGTCGTCGGCATTCGCGTGGATGACGATGGCCGAGCCGTCCTCGTCCCACAGCCACGCGCCCGGCCCACTCGCGGAAATCCGCGCTCGCGGCGTGAACACCTCGGCCATGACCCGGCCGGTCGCGTCCGCGTGGACGTTGGGCAGGTCGCCGTCGTCGGGGCCGGCCGGGTTCAGCAGGCCGTGCGGCTTGCCGCCCTCGCCGCCGTGAATGTGCCCCCCTGCGCTGGTGAAGGCCCCCTCGCACTCCGCCGTCTGGTGCAGATGGATGCCGTGCCAGCCGGGGGACATTCCGGTCGCTTCGACGCGGATCAGCAGTCCGGTCGGTCCCTGCGTCAGCACCGCCCGCCCGACCCGGGTGCCCGAGGCATTGACCAGGGTCGCCTCGCCGAAATCGCCCAGCGGGGCCCGCTCGGCCATGCCCATGGAGGCGCAGGCCCCCAGCGGCGCGGTCATGGAAACGGCGAGGGCGGCGAGGGTGAGGTGGCGCATGATCTTCTCCGTGGACGGCGGGATCCGGACGACCCCTGCGACTTGGCCCGAAAGCCTTATGAATGCTAGAAACCGGGGGCGCGGAACACGTTCCGATTCCGCCGGACGAAAGCCCGAAATCCTTGACCGACACGATCCCCGAGAACGGCGCCCCCAAGGGCGGCGACGTCGCTTCCATCACCATCGAGGATGAGCTCCGTAAGTCGTACCTCGACTATGCGATGAGCGTCATCGTCAGCCGTGCCCTGCCGGACGCGCGCGACGGCCTCAAGCCGGTGCATCGTCGCATCCTGTATTCGATGCACGACCTGAACATGACCCCGGACCGCGCCTATTCGAAATGCGCGCGCGTGGTCGGCGACGTGCTGGGCCGGTTCCACCCGCACGGCGACGCCTCCGTCTACATGGCGCTCGTGCGCATGGCGCAGCCCTTCTCGATGGGGCTGATGCTGGTCGACGGCCAGGGCAATTTCGGCTCGGTCGACGGCGATATGCCCGCCTCCATGCGATACACCGAGGCGCGTATGGCCTCGGCGGCGACGGCGCTGATGGCCGACATCGACAAGGACACCGTCGATTTTCAGCCGAACTACGACGAGAAGGAGCTGGAGCCCACGGTCCTGCCGTCGCGGATTCCCAACCTGCTGGTCAACGGCGCCGGCGGCATCGCCGTCGGCATGGCGACCAACATTCCCCCGCACAATCTGGGCGAGGTCGTGGACGCGGCCCTGGCGCTGCTGGCCGACCCGGGGATCAGCGACGACGACCTGCTGGACATCGTGCCGGGACCGGACTTCCCGACCGGCGGCGAGATCATGGGGCGCACGGCCCCCCGCGTCGCCCTGCGCGACGGCCGCGGGTCGGTCGTGGTGCGCGGCCGTGCGACCATCGAGACCATCCGCAAGGACCGCGAGGCCATCGTGGTCACCGAGCTGCCCTATCAGGTCAACAAGCAGACCCTGATCGAGCGCATCGCCGAAATGGTGCGCGAGAAGCGCATCGAGGGCATCTCCGATGTCCGCGACGAATCCGACCGCCACGGCATGCGGATGGTGATCGAGCTGAAGCGCGACGCGTCGGGCGACGTGGTCCTGAACCAGCTGTGGCGCTTCACCGCCATGCAGAGCTCGTTCGGCGTCAACATGCTGGCGCTGAACCACGGCCGGCCCGAGCAGATGGGCCTGCGCCAGCTGCTGGAAGCCTTCCTCGAGTTCCGCGAGGAAGTGGTCGTCCGCCGCATCAAGTTCGAACTGGGCAAGGCGCGCGACCGCGGCCACGTCCTGGTCGGCCTGGCCGTGGCCGTGGCCAACATCGACGAGGTCATCCACATCATCCGCAGCTCGGCCGATCCGTCCGAGGCGCGCGAGCGCCTGCAGGCCAAGAGCTGGCCCGTCGGCGACATGATCGCCCTTGTCGAGCTGATCGCCGATCCGCGCTCCATGCTGGTCGACGGCGACAAGCTGAATCTGACCGACGAACAGGCCCGCGCCATCCTGGCCCTGACTCTGAGCCGTCTCACCGGTCTTGGCCGCGACGACATCTTCGGCGAGGCGCGCGACCTGGCCGGCACCATCCAGGGCCACCTGACCCTGCTGTCGGACCGCGCCAACATCCTGGGCGTCATCCGCGAAGAGCTGGAGGAGGTGAAGGCCAAGTTCGCCGTCCCGCGCCGCACCCTGATCGGGGAAGGCGACGGCGAGATGGAGGACGAGGACCTGATCCCGCGCGAGGACATGGTCGTGACCGTCACCCACGGCGGCTACGTCAAGCGCGTGGCGCTGAACGCCTATCGGACCCAGCACCGCGGCGGCAAGGGCCGCAGCGGCGTGGCGATGAAAGACGACGACGCGGTGGTCGGCGTGTTCAGCGCCTCCACGCACACGCCTGTGCTGTTCTTTGCCACGAACGGCAAGGCCTACAAGCTGAAGACCTGGCGGCTGCCGCTGGGCAATCCGCAGTCGCGCGGCAAGGCCTTCGTCAACCTGCTGCCCATCGAGCCGGGCGACAGCATCATGAACGTCCTGCCGCTGCCGGAGGACGAGGCCGAATGGGGCGATCTGGACATCATGTTCGCCACCCGCTCGGGGGACGTGCGCCGCAACAAGCTGTCGGATTTCGCCACCGTGAACCGCGCCGGCAAGATCGCGATGAAGCTGGAGGACGGCGACACCATGGTCGGCGTCGGCCTGTGCACCGCCGACGACGACGTGCTTCTGACCACCGCGCTCGGGCAGGCGATCCGCTTCAAGGCCGACGACGTGCGCGTCTTCAAGGGCCGCGACTCCACGGGCGTGCGCGGCGTGCGGCTGGCCGAGGGCGACGAGGTCATCTCCATGGCCATCCTCGGCCGGGTCGATGCGACGCCTGAAGAGCGCGCCGCCTATGTCCGCCACGCCAACGCCATGCGTCGAGCGGCGCTCGGTCAGGGCGAGGCGGCTGACGAGGACCCGATCGCCGTCGAGGCCGACGAGGAAGCCGTCGCCGACGCCGTCCTGTCGCTGGAGCGCATCGCCCAGCTGGGCGCGGCCGAGCAGTTCATTCTGACTGTCACCGAGACCGGCTTCGGCAAGCGCTCCTCGGCCTATGAGTACCGCCGCACCGGTCGAGGCGGGAAGGGTCTGACCGCCCATGGTCTCGGCGGCCGCGCGGGGAATCGTCTGGCCGCTGCCTTCCCGGTCGAGGAGACCGACGACCTGCTGCTGGTCACCTCCGGCGGCCAGATGATCCGCACCCGCATGGATCAGGTCCGCATTGTCGGCCGCGCCAGCCAGGGCGTCACCATTTTCAAGACCGGCGACGGCGAGAAAGTCGTCTCCGTCGAGCGCCTGCCGGACTCCGGGGGTGGCGATGCAGACGTCGGCGAGGTCGAAGCCTCGGAGGGTGAGGGCTGACCGACCTCTTTGTCGACGGCGCGGCCGCCACGGCGGACGACCTGATCAGCCCCGCGCTGGTCAACCACGGGGCCTACACCTCATTCCGCGTGCAGGAGGGGGCGGTCCGGGGCCTGGACCTGCATCTCGCCCGCCTGGAGGCGTCATCGGGCGAGCTCTTCGGCGACTCCGTCGGCGAGGACCATCTCAGGGACCTGATGCGCACGGCCGTCTCTGGCCGCGCCGACGCATGGCTGCGGGTCAGCCTGTTCGCGCCCGAGATCACCCATCGCGCCGCGTCGTGGACGGGCCGCCCGCGCGTCATGATCGGCGTCTTCGACCCGCCGGCACCCTTGGGGGAGCTTCGGGTCCATCCGGTCGCCTATCTGCGCGAGGCTCCGCACCTGAAGCACGTCGCCACCTTCGGCCTCATCCGCGCCCGCCGCGCGGCCATGCGCGGGGGGTTCGACGACGCGCTCTTCGTCGACCCGGACAGGCGCGTCCTCGAGGGCACGCTGTGGAACCTCGGCTTCGTGTCGGGCGACGAGGTCGTCTGGCCCGACGGGCCGAAGCTGGAAGGCGTGACCCAGACGCTGATCGCGCAAGGCCTTGCTGTCGCGGGCCTGCGGCAACGTCATGCGGCAGTCGCCCTGGATGACCTCTCCGCCTTCGACCACGCCTTCTTGTGCAACAGCGCCACGCCGGCCGCGTCCATCACCGCGATCGGCGAGCGCACCTTCGTGCGGGCCCCCGACCTGATCACGCGCCTGACCGCAGCCTGGGAGTCCGCGCCGGCCCAGAAAATTTGAGCCAGTTCTCCGTCGGACCCGCCGAACTGGTCTAGAGTGTCCGGCCAGTCGCTTCGATCAGGTCGGGAATGGACTCGATCGACTCGATCGACTCTGTTTTTCTCCGGCTTGACCGGGGCCTGCGACGCCAAGGCGAAGCGGCAAGGGGGAACCGCATGCGCATCGGGCTCTATCCCGGCACCTTCGATCCGATCACCAACGGCCACATGGACATCATCGGCCGCGCGGTGAAACTGGTCGACCGCCTTGTCATCGGCGTGGCGCGCAACGACGACAAGGGCCCCTTGTTCAGCACAGATCACCGCGTCGAGATGGTCCGGGCCGAGGTCGCACGCTTTGGCGACAGGGTCGAAGTCCGCTCTTTCGACACCCTGCTGATGCATTTCGCCGAGGAGGTCGGGGCCAGCATCATCGTGCGCGGCCTGCGCGCCGTGGCCGACTTCGAATACGAGTTCCAGATGACGGCCATGAACCAGCGCCTCAATGCCGACATCGAGACCGTCTTCCTGATGGCCGATCCCCGTCACCAGGCCATCGCCAGTCGGCTGGTCAAGGAGATCGCCCGGCTGGACGGCGCGATCGACAGTTTCGTCAGCCCCGCCGTCGCCGCCGCGGTCCGGGCCCGGGTCAAAGGATGAGAATGAAGTTCGCCGTCTGTCTCGCCGCCGCCGCGGCCCTGTTCGCCGGATCCGCCGCCGCCCAGGACACATGGCGGACGATCGACCCCGCCAATCTGCTGGTCATCGACACCGTTCACGGACGCGTCCTCGTCGAGCTGGAGCCGCGCATGGCCCCCAACCATGTGGAGCGGATCCGCACGCTGGCCGACCGCGGCTTCTATGACGGCGTGCCCTTCCACCGGGTCATCCCGGGCTTCATGGCCCAGACGGGCGACCCGACCGGAACCGGCGCGGGCGGCAGCGACCTGCCCGACGTGAAGGGTGAGTTCAGCTTCCGCCGCGGTGCTGCGGACGGCTTCGTCCCGGTCGCGAACGCGGGCCCGGGTCTGGTGGGACTGATGGGAGCCATGCCCGTCTCCAGCCAGCCGGACGCCCAGATGATGTTCACGGTGGACAAGAAGACGCCGGCCCAGGGTCTGTTCTGTCCCGCCACTGTGGGCATGGCCCGGTCGGGGCCGCCTGACAGCGCCAACAGCCAGTTCTACCTGATGACCGGCCGCAACGACCGCCTGAACGGGACCTACACCCCGTTCGGCCGCGTGGTTCAGGGCATGGACGCCGTGCGCGCCATCAAGGCCGGTGACGACGCGCGTGACGGGGCCGTGCAGGGCGAGCCGGACCGCATGACCCGCGTCCGCACGGCAGCGGCCCTTCCTGCCGGGGAACGCCCCACGGTTCGGGTCATGGATCCCTCCAGCCCGACCTTCCTCGCCTCGGTCGAGACCACTCGCGCCGCGCGCGGGACGTCCTTCAACGTCTGCGACCTGATGCCCGCCGTGGAGGTGACGCCGTGAAATCCCTGATCGCGCTGGCTGTGTCCACGGCTCTTACGGTCCTTGCACCCCAGGCGCAGGCCCAGGATCCCCGGCTCGGCGCAACGCCGGGCGCGACCGCCGTGGCGGTGGACGAGACGAGCTGGCGCCGTGTCGCGCCCGAGAACCTGCTACTGATCGACACGACCAAGGGCCGCGTCCTGGTGGAGCTCATGCCAGAGGCCGCGCCCCTTCACGTCGAGCGCATCCGCCTGCTTTCGCGCCTGGGGGTCTACGACGGCATGGTCTGGCACCGCGTGATCGACTGGTTCATGGCCCAGACAGGCGATCCACTGGGCACCGGCGACGGCCAGAGCGCCTATCCCGACCTCGTGGGCGAGTTCACTTTCCGTCGCGGCCCTGACCTTCCGTTCGCCCCGGTGGCGGCCCCGACCGGCGCGGTGCTCGGCTTCATGAACAGCCTGCCGGTCCAGACGCAGCCCGATGCCTTGATGGCCGGCACCTCGGACGGTCAGGTGCACGCATGGGGGCTCTACTGCCCCGGCGTCGCCGGCATGGCCCGGGGGGAAGACCCTGACACCGCCAACAGCCAGTTCTTCATCATGCGTCAGGCCTATCCTTCGCTGGACAAGCGCTACACCATCTGGGGCATGACGCTGGAAGGACTGGACGTGGTCCGCGCCCTGAAGGCCGGGACCGACCCCTCAGGCCAGGTTGTCGAGCCGGACCGGATGATCCGCGCGCGCGTGGTCTCCGACCTTCCGGAGGCCGAGCGTCCTGTCGTCCACGTGATGCGTGCCGACAGTCCGGCATTCGGCGGCGCGGTCGCCCAGATGCGATCGGAGCGCGGTGCCGACTTCTCCATCTGCGACCTCAGCCTGCCGGTTCAGGTCTCGCCGCCGCCGCCGCCCGCGCCGCCCGCCGCCTGACCGCCGCGCCGACGGCGTCTGCGCCGCGGGCGACCGGCCTGCCGGTCCTCGCGCATGCGCTGCAGCAGCAGGCCCTCGCGCAGGCCGCGATCCGCCACCCGGACGCGGTCGCTGGGCCACCCGCGCTGGACCGCCTCCAGGATCGCCGCCCCGGCCATGACAAGGTCGGCCCGTTCCTGTCCGATGCAGCTGTCGGCCGCCCGGCCCCTCGGTCCCAGATGCAGCAGCTTGTTCGCCGCGGCCTCGCAGTCGCCGCGCGTCATCCACAGTCCGTCCACCTGGTCCCGCCGGTACCGCTTCAGACCCAGATGCACACCGGCCAGACTGGTGATGGCGCCGGAGGTGCCGACAAGATGGCCCTTCCCGCCGTGGAACAGCGCCTTCAGATCCTCGGGACAGGCCGCCTTCTTCAGTGCCTCCGTCATGGTCGCCACCATGGACTCGAACCAGTCCGGCAGGCCGTCCTCCGGCTCCGGGTGCGCCTCGGCCAGGGTCACGACGCCGACCGGCGCGCTCATCCAGGCCACGGTCTGGAAGCCGCGCCCGTCACCCCGCATCCACGACAGTTCCGTCGAGCCTCCGCCCACGTCGATGACCAGCGCCGCCTCGTGCCGAGGGTCCAGCAGGTTGCGGCAGCCCTCGACCGACAGTGCCGCCTCTTCTTCGGGACCTATGACCCGCAACTTCAGTCCGGTTCCGCTGCGGACCCGCTCCACGAAGGCCGCGCCGTTCTCGGCCTGGCGGCAGGCCTGGGTCGCCACTGCGCTGATCCGCGCGCCCTCAATGCCGCGCCGCGCCAACCGTTCGGCGCACTGGTCCAGGGCGTCGTAGGCCCGGTCCATGGCGGCATCGTCCAGCCGGCCGCTTCGCGACACGCCTTCGCCCAGGCGCACGATGCGACTGAAGCTGTCGACGACGCGGAAGCCTTCGCGCGCGGGACGCGCGATCAGCAGGCGGCAGTTGTTGGTCCCCAGGTCGAGCGCGCCGTACAGGAGCGCGTCGCGACCGTCGCCGTCACGGCGGGGGGACCGGGCGTCGCGCCGCACGGGCGCGCCGTCGATCTCCGGCATGGCCGAACTTTCTTTGGGCGGTCCGAAAGCGACCCCCGTCCCCCCGACGATAGCGCGACGAACCGTCCGCGCAATGCCAAGCCTGTCAGGAAGATGAACGGCGCGCTCGGGTCCGGCTCAGAAGCGCGACCGTATCTTCTGCGCATGACCCAGGTTCCCACAGCCCGCTTTCGCCTCGGCCAGGCCGTCCGTCACCGCGATCACGCTTTCGCCGGGGTCGTCGTTGACGTCGACGCGGCCTACGCCGGCGTGCCCGCGGACGTCGGCGATGTCGAGGCGGCCCAGCCGTTCTACCGGGTCCTCGCCACGGGCGAGGAGGGCGGATTCGTCGCCTATGCGGCGGAGGACGTCCTGGCTCCGGCCGGTGTCGACGCCATCGACCTTCCGGCCGGCTGGCTGCGCAAGGACGCCTCCGGCCGCATGACCCCGGCCGCCCATCGCCTGCAGTGACGCTGGCGCCGACGCGCGCCTGCGCCTAGGTTCGCCGCGAGCGCGCCGCAGAGCGCGGAACGGCAGGAGAGCGTCCCATGTCCGACTTCGAACACGTCTTTGACACGCCGCCCGAAGGTGCCGCCGAGGACTGGACGATTCCGCAGAACTGGGGTGCCTACACCCCGGTCGAGCACGAGACGTGGAACACGCTCTACGCCCGGCAGATGAAGATCCTGCCCGGCCGCGCCGCCGACGTCTTTCTGAAGGGTCTGGACGCGCTGGACCTGAACACCGGCGGCATCCCCGATTTCGAGGTGATGAATCCCAAGCTGCAGGCCCTGACCGGCTGGACGGTGGTCTGCGTCCCGGGCCTGGTTCCGGACGAGGTCTTCTTCGACCATCTGGCCAACCGCCGCTTCCCGTCGGGCCAGTTCATCCGCAAGCCGGACCAGCTGGACTATCTGCAGGAGCCGGACATCTTCCACGATGTCTTCGGCCACGTGCCGATGCTGACGGACCCCGACTTCGCGGCCTACATGGAGGCCTACGGCAAGGGCGGCCAGCGCGCGGCCTCGCTCGGCATGCTGCCGAACCTGGCGCGGCTTTACTGGTACACGGTCGAGTTCGGTCTGATGCAGGACGCGGGTGGCCTGCGCATCTACGGTGCCGGCATCGTGTCGTCGGCCACAGAGAGCGTCTTCGCCGTCGAGGACCCGTCTCCCAACCGGATCGGCTTCGATCTGGAGCGGGTGATGCGCACGCTGTACCGCATCGACGACTTCCAGCAGGTCTACTTCGTCATCGATTCGATCGAACGTCTGAAGCGCGAGACGCTGCAGGACTTCGGCCCCATCTACGCCCGGCTGAAGGACGCCGACACCATCCCGATCGACGCCGTCCTCGACCATGACGAGGTCTTCACGCACGGCACCCAGGCCTACGCCGCCAAGGGCGGACGCTTCGCGGCCTGACGCAATCTGACTTGGCGCGCTGCCGGCTTGGTGGCGCGCGCGGCATGGCTTAGCGATTGGGACAGGGGGTGCCTATGAAGCTGTGGCTTGGGCTTGGACTGAGTGTCGGACTCTTGGCCTTGGCGGCCCCGGTGACCGCCCAGGAGCGCACGCATCGCCTGCAGGATGGCCGGCTGTTGGCGCTGGCGGCCGATACGGCGCCCTGCGGCGAGCCGACTCCGCAGGACGATGCGCGCTATGCCATCGTGGTGAATTTCCAGTGTCGGGACGCGGCCAGCGGGGTTGGAGGCGATGGCTTCCTGGCCGTGGGACAGGCCCCAGGCGAAACGACTCCCCGCGACTACCTGGCCGAAATCGCCGCCGAGTATCGGCCCGACCTTTCCGCGGAAGTGCGCGACCGCGAGATCGTCGCGGCCACCTTCGATCTCGAAGGTCGTGAGTCGCGGTTCCTGTGCCTTTCGGGTTCGGACCTTGCCCGCGACCGCGCCGAGACGACCTGCGTCCTGGACCAGCCCAAGACCCAGGTCATCGTTCATGGACGATCAGGCAACGTCGAACAGGCGTATGGCGTGGTGCTGATGATCCTGTTCGGCGTGACAATCGGCGAGGCCCCGTCTCAGGGTCGCTGAAAAGGGTAGAAGCCGCCGCCCAGCCGCAGAATGCCGGTCAGGTCGTCCAGCGCGGCGCGGCTCTCGCCCAGCAGGTCGGGATCGGCCAGGTCGCGCGCGATCAGTTCGTCGCGGTAGTGCCGCTCGGCCCAGGCGTTCAGCCGCTCGTGCAGCTCGGGCGTCAGCCGCATCGCCGGGTTGGTCGCCGCCAGTTCCGCCTCGGTCAGCACCACGCGCAGGCGCAGGCAGGCGGGGCCGCCGCCGTTGCGCATGGACTGGCGCACGTCGACGAACCGCACCTCTCCGATCGGGCCATTGGAGGCGACCAGCCGCTCCGTGACCGCACGGCTGCGCGCATTCTCCTGCGTCTCCGTCGGGCAGATCAGCGTCAGCCGGTCCTGACCCGGAACCTGGATCAGCATGGAGTTGAACAGATAGCTCGCGATGGCGTCGCTCAGCGGCAGGTCGGCGTTGGAGACCTCGACGAACACCGGCTCGAACCGGCCGTCGGACGCGCGCCGGATGGCCTCGTGGGTCGTCGCCGTGTCCTCGAACGCCAGCTCGTGGTGGAACAGCACGTTCAGCGCGCCGACGCAGACCACGTCGTTGTGGAAGGTACCGCCGGCGATGGCGTCGCGCGACTGTCGCGCCAGCACCCCGCTGGTCGCCCCGTGTCGGCGCATGATCGCGTCCGACGCCTCGCGCGTCTGGCGGGCGGGGAACAGGCCCGTCCAACCCTCCCACGCCTCGCGGCCCCAGACCATCAGGTTGACGCCGGGCGCGCCATGCTCGGCGCACAGGCGCACGTGGTTGGCCGCGCCCTCGTCGGCCAGATGGGCGACGGGGGGCAGGGCGTCGTGGACGGCGAAGCGGTCCGGATCGGGGAACAGGGCGTCCAGCGCCCGCGTCGTCTGCCGATGCTCCAGCGACCGGTGCAGGTTGGTCACCAGATTGGCGGGCGTGAAGTGCACCCGACCGTCGGCGCTGTCGGCGCTGGGCGTCACCGTCGCGGCGTTGGCGGCCCACATGGCCGAGGCGGAGCAGGCGGCGGCGGCGAAGGCGGGCGCGTCGCGCCACGCGTCGTCCAGCACCGCTGCGTCCGACCCGACGAAGCCCAGCGAGCGCAGGAAGCGAATGTCCGGCCGCTCCTGCGGCGGCAGCACGAACTGCGGCAGCCCCAGATCGGCCAGCAGCCGCATCTTCTCCAGCCCTTGCAGCACCGCCGCCTTCGGATTGGACGCCAGCCCCCGGTTCCTGCCGGACGCCAGATTCCCCGGCGACAGCCCCGCATAGGAATGCGTCGGGCCGATCAGCCCGTCGGCATTAGCTTCGACGGCGGGGGTCGTCACGCCCGCAGCCCCTTGATTTCGCCCTCGATGTTCCGGACCTCGCCGGCCTCGAAACTGGCGACCGGATAGGCGCAGTAGTCGGCGGCGTAATACGCGCTGGGTCGGTGGTTGCCGCTCGAGCCCAGGCCGCCGAAGGGCATGTCGCCCGCCGCGCCGGTGGTCGGGCGGTTGAAGTTCACCACGCCGGCGCGGATGCGGTTCACGAACCGGTCCCACTTCGCCGGATCGTCGCTGACCAGACCGGCCGACAGGCCGTACTTGGTCCGGTTCGCCGCCGCGATCGCCTCGTCGAAGGTCGGCACGCGCTGCACCGACAGGAAGGGCGCGAAGATCTCTTCGTCCGGCACGGCCACGTCGGTGACGTCGATCAGCGCCGGCTTGACGAAGGCGTCCGACAGCCCGTCGACCGGGCCCGTGTCGCGGATCACCCGCGCGCCCATGTCGATCCGCGCCTGCAGCGCCTCGCGCGCCTGCGCCGCGGCGCGGGCCGAGATCAGCGGGCCGCCGAACGGCTCGGGCGTCGAATTCCACGGCGCATAGGTCAGCCGATCCATCATGGCGGCCACGGCGTCGATCACGGCGTCGCCCTTCGGCCCCGCCTCGACGATCAGCCGCCGCGCGCAGGAGCAGCGCTGGCCGGTGGTGACGAAGGCGCTCATGGCCACGATACCGGCCACGGCCTCGGCGTCCTTGGCGTCCCAGACCACCAGTGGATTGTTGCCGCCCAGCTCCAGCGCCAGGATCACGTGCGGGTTCTCGGCGAACTGGCGCTTGAAGTGCGCGCCCGCCGCGCCCGATCCGGTGAACATCAGGGCGTCGATGTCTTGGCTCAGCAGGGCCTGCCCCACCTCGCGCCCGCCCTGCACCACGTTGACCACGCCCTCGGGCAGGTCCGCCTCGCGCAGGCACTCCAGCATCAGCTGCCCCGTCAGGGGCGCTTCCTCGGACGGCTTGAACACCACCGTGTCGCCGGCCAGCAGCGCCGGCACGATGTGGCCGTTGGGCAGGTGTCCGGGGAAGTTGAACGGGCCCAGCACCGCCGCCACGCCGTGCGGCCGGTGGCGCAGCACGGCGCGGCCGAAGCCGGTCGCGGTCTCGCGCTCGCCGGTGCGCTCGTCATAGGCTCGGATGGAGATGTCGACCTTGCCCTGCATGGCCGCCAGCTCGGCGGTGGTCTCCCACAGGGCCTTGCCGGTCTCGCGACTGATGGCCTCGGCGATCTGCGGTGCCCGCGCCTTCAGCGCCGCCTGATAGCGCTTCAGCGCGTCGATGCGGACCTGCCGCGGCCGGTCGGCCCAATCGGGAAAGGCGCGCCGCGCCATGACCGCCGCGCGCTCGACCTCTCCGACGGAGGCGGCGTCGCCTTCCCAGACGGTTTCGCCGGTCGCGGGGTCGGTGGAGATCAGTCGGGTCATCGGTTCAGCTCTTCACACGAATGGTGTCGCCGTCGCGCACCTTCAGCGCGGCTGCGGTTTCGCGGTCGATATGGGCGTGGTCGCCCTCGACCGCCGCCTTCTGACGGACGGCTCGGAAGGCGGCGACGCTGGCGGTGGAGATCAGAGCCGGCAGTTCGGCGTCGACCTGATCCACGATCCGCGCGGTCAGGGCGCGCGCGTCGCGCACGGTACGAATGTCGTCGCGGCGGCAGGTGACGGTGGGGCCGGCGTCGAAGATGTCGACCAGGCCATTGGGCCGGAAGCCCTCGGATTCCAGCAGCGCCATGGCCGGCACCCCTTGGGGATGCACCTTGCCGATCACGGCCCGCGCCGGCTCGGGCAGCAGCTCGACATAGATCGGCTCGCGCGGGGCCAGGTCCAGGATGAACTGCTTGTCGGTCGAGCCGGTCATGCGGTCGGCCTCGTCGAACTCCATGGGGAAGAATTTGTGCGCCACGTGATCCCAGAATGGGCAGGCACCGTCGGGCGTGAAGACGCCGCGCAGCTCGGCCAGCACCGTCTCGGCGAACAGATCCGGCTGGGCACCGATCAGCATGTAGCGCGACTGGCTGAGCAACCGGCCGGCCCCGCCCTTGCGCCGATCCGCCTTCAGGAACAGCGACCCCACCTCGGTCCAACCCGTGCATTCGTTGACCAGCTTCAGCGTCTGGTGCTCCAGCCGGACATTCAGGCTGGGCGACGACTGGGTCGTGTTCTGGACGCGGAAGCTGAAGAACGGACGCTTCAGCCCGACCGTCGCCTTGACCGAGCCCACGCCGTCGACGTCGCCGGTGTCGGTCTCCTCCAGCATCACCGTGTACCAGGCCTGCTCCTTCGGCACCGCGCCGGTGAAGCTGTCGCGGCACAGGTCCAGCCGCTCCGACAGCTGGTCCGGATCCTCGGGCAGGCTGGTGAAGCCGGGCCCGGACAGGATGGCCAGCTCCAGCAGGAAGTCGAGGTCGGCGGGGCCGGCGGGTCGAACGACGAGCATGCGGTTACGCGGTCTCCAGGCGAAGGCGTTTCAGGCGGGCCGCATCGATGTCGCCGGACGCGACGCGGCACAGGATCAGGGCGCTCAGCCGCGCGCGCTCGGCGAAGCTGCCGGGCCAGGCGAACTCCTGATCCGAATGGATGTCGCCGCCGACCACGCCCAGGGTGTCGACGTTGGGCAGGCCGGCGGCGTGCAGGTTATTGCCCTCGCACACCCCGCCCGACGGCTTCCACGCGATGGACTGGCCCAGCAGGGCACCGGTGGCCCGAACGGCCTCGAACAGTTCGGTCTGGGCCGCGTCCATCGGCTTGGGCGCGCGGGTCATGCCGCCATGCAGGTGCATCGAGAGGCCGGGTAGGGGAGGGGCACCGGCGATCTCGCCGACCGCGTCCGTCACCCATGCGGCGGACTGGGCGTCCGGCACCCGCACGTTGAAGCGCACCACCGCCCGGTCGGCGACGACGTTCAGCGCTCCGCCGCCGGAGATCCTGGCGACGTTGACGGTCACGCCCTCGCGACGGCCGTTCAGCTCGTGCAGGCGCGCCGCGACGATGGCGGCCCCGGCCACGGCGTTGGCACCTTCGTGGAAGGCCCGGCCCGCGTGCGCCGCCTTGCCGTGCACCACCAGGTGGAAGTTGCCGCTGCCCTTCCTGGCCCCCGCCAGCGTGCCGTCCGGCAACGACGGCTCATAGGTCAGGCCGAGGTGCCCCCGCGCGCCCAGCTCGGCCAGCAGCGGGGCCGAGCCCGGCGAGCCGATCTCCTCGTCCGGCGACAGCAGCACGGTCCATCCGACGCTGTCTCGCGCCGGATGGGTCTCGAACGCCTCCAGCGCGCCCAGCATGACCGAGATGCCGCCCTTCATGTCGGCGATTCCCGGCCCGTTCAGGGTGCCGTCCGCGCGGCGGAGAACCGACTGAAACGGCGACTCGGCGGGGAAGACTGTGTCGTAGTGCCCGGTCAAAACGATCTGGACCGGGGCCTCCGAACGGCACGTCAGCCGCAGGGCAGGGGCGTGTGCGCGCGTGACGACCTCGCCCTGTTCGCCGACCGTGATCGAGTCCGAGGTTCCGACCCGTTCGACCGCGCAAGGCAGGCGCGCAGCCTCGGCCTCCAGCAGGTCCAGCATCCGCGCCAGTCCTGGCCCATTGCCGCTGCCGGAGTTGACCTCCGCCCAGGCGACGGCGCGCGACACCATGCCGTCGGCGTCGGCCGTGACGCGATCAAGCACGGTCTGGTCGTGGGGCGATACGGACATGGAGGTGGCTTAGCCGCCCCCGCCGCAAAGGTGAAGGCGAAGCGGCTTCGCGCGCGGCCCGACTGGGCGTAGCATCACCGGGAATCGCAGGGGAGGCGACGGCGATGGCCCGATGGACCTATTTGATCAACCCTGTGGCCCCCTTGCGTAGCGAGGGCGAGGCTCGTGTCGCGGCGGGCGCGTCGACGGTGGCCCTCGTCATCTCGGGGGCCATGTCAGCGGTCGGTGCCGCGCTGATGAGCCAGAACGTCGACGCCATGCGCATGGCCGCCTCCGAGGAGGCCCGTCGCTTCGCTGAACAGTCGCCCCAGACTTCGGCCATCCTTCAGGGCATGGTGGAGAACGGCATGGTCGAGATGGGCGTGACGATTGTCGCCGTCTGGGCGGTCATCCAGGTTCTGCTCGCTGCTTGGCACTGGCGCCGCCTTGGCAGCTTCATCCCGATCGTCTTCCTGGTGCTGCTGGTCTACCGGCTGGGTGACCGTTTGCTTGAACTGGCTTTGAATCCGGCCGGCGCGACCACCTGGACGCTCATCGGCGTGCCACTTCTGGCTCTTTGCGTACTGCTGCATGCCGTAGCCCTCAGGGGCGTGTCGCGGATGGCCGAGTTGCGGCGCGCCGCCTGAACTCAGTCGTCGTCGCGATCCTGGCCGCGGTTCGGCCGCCGATCCCGGCGGCCGTCCGTGCGGCCGCTTTCCCGGCGCCAGCGGATTGACAGGCTGGCCTCACCTTGGCCGCCGAACTTCGACTGGACTGCCAGGTTGCGGCGCGGCTGCCACTCGACGCTGACAGCCGCCCCGCCTTCTCCGCCGCCGATGATCTCCAGATAGACGTCGTCCGAGATGTAGCGCCCGCCGGCCACGGTGAGACCTGACGCCTCGGCCCCGAACGACAACCGATCCAGGCCCGCCAGCTCCCTCAGGCTGCCGAACACGTCGAAGCCGCCCCCGCCGGCCAGCGAAGCTACCCCCGACGCCAACTGCGCGGCCTCCACGGGCGACAGTTGCGACGCGGAGCGGCCGAACAGCACCTGCGACAGGATCTCGTCCTGCGGCAGGGCCGGCGCCGACGTCAGGGTGATGTCCGGCCGCGCCGCCGTGCCGGTCACCCGGATGGTCGCGGTCAGGGCGGGATCGTCCCGCGTCGCGGCCAGGTTCAACCGGATCTGCTCCGGATCGGTCGACAGGACGATCCGGCCGTTCTCGTCGAAGACGAAGCGTTTGCCGGCGAATTCGTAGTCGCCGCGCACCACCCGCGCCACGCCGGTCAGGATCGGCCGCGTCAGGGTGCCGCGCACGTCGGCCGTGACGTTCAGTTCGACGTTCAGACCGCGGCCGACCACGCGCACGTCGCCGCCGGGTGAGCGGATCTGCAGGGCCAATCCGATCTGCGGACCTTGCGGCGTCTCAGTCTCTTCGTCGTCGTCGGGCGCGCCGCCCGGCCGGTTCACCTCGACCACGTCCATCTGAACGATTCCGTTCGAGCCGGGCAGGTTGGGTTCGATGCGCGCCTCGTCGACGTCCAGCCGGCCCGCCAGGGTGATGTTGCCGTCTGTGCGCCGCTCCACCGTCAGCGGCCCGGACGCGCGAGCGTTGGCGAGGTCGTTGTCGATCACCCGGAACCGGGCCAGCTGCAGCCGGAAGCTGGAGGCGCTGCCCTGCCGAAGGCCCAGACGACCGTCGCCCGTCACGGTTCCGCCGTCGCCGTCCGAGGCGGAGAAGGACTCGATCAGAGCCGTCTCGTCGTCGAACCGTACCGCCAGCCCCAGATCCTCGAGCCGCAGGCCGGACGCGCTGTCCCTGAAGGCCCCGTCCGCCAGATCCATACGGCCCGTCAGACGCAGCTCGTTCAGGCTTCCGCCCAGCTGGGCTCGCGCCTGCACCCGTCCCGACAGTGTCCGCTCGCCGCCCAGGAACAGGTCCCAGATCGGGCGGATCTCGCCCTCGGCGAACACCTCTCCGGACAGCGGCTTCGTGCGGTCAATGGCCAAGCGGAGCGGCGAGGCCGTGGCGACGACCGGCAGGGTGACGTCGGCGGTGGCCTCCACCGCGCCCTCGTCGCGCGCCCGGGCGACGAGACGCAGGCGGTCGTCGATCAGGGTGGCGTCGAGGACGCCGTCGACCGATACGTCTCTGGGAGCATCGACGCTGCGTACCCCCTGGAGGGTCAACTGGGCCGATCCGGACAGGTCCTCACCCGTGCCGCGCAGCGACACCGTACCGGTGGCGCGCCCGCGCAAATCCGCCACCAGCGATCCCAGCTCGACGCTGGTCAGGTCGGCCTGGATGAAGGTCGCAAGGGCGTCGGACCGGTACTCACCGATCAGCACGCCTCCGCCCACGGCCAGGTCGGCGCGGACCACGCGGCCGTCGTCCGCCATCGCGAAGACCAACGGCTTGCGGGTCGAGAAGGCGACCTCGCGGACCCGCCCCTCGCCATTCAGCGTCACGGTCTGCGCCGTACCGGTGCGGGCGTAGACGCCGTCGCCCTGAAACTGGATCGGCGTCCCGCCGCCGACGTCCACGGATGCCGTGAACGGCAGGTTCGCCAGAGAGCCCGCGCCCTGCAGTTCCAGCGTCCGGATGGACACGGTCGAGCCGGCGAAGGTGACGTTTCGCCCGCTGACGTTCAGGACGGCGCTTTCGGAGGCGGCACCGTCGGTCAGCCGGACACGTCCGTCCAGGGTGCCGCTGCGCAGGAAGGCCCCCGGCCGCGCAGTGAAGGTCAGGTCGGCGCTGGAGGGGAAGCCGCGCGACAGGGTCACGTCGCCCTGGGCGACGACGCCGCCGGCGTTCAGGTCCAGCCCCGTCAGGCGCGTGCGGTTGTCTGAGAGTGCAAAGGCGGCGACCGCGCGGGCGGGCCCGTAGGGCGACCCCGCCGTCACTGCGATCCGTCCATCAGTCTCGTTCGGCCCCTTTGCGAAGGTCAGCGTCATACGCGCCTCGCTGAGCTCGAGGGCACCGATCTCGACACGATCAAAGGCGGCGCGCAGGTCGGCTCGCGGCCGGGCGAACGTGCCCGTCAGACCGCCATCGCCGCGCATGGCTCCGGCGATCTCCACCGGTCCCACGCCGAAGGGGCCCTCGGCCTGCCAGGCCAAGGCCAGGCGCATGGAGCCGTCGAAGCCCACGATGCCCTTGGTGTTCGCGGAGCCCTCCGCTCCGGTGAGCGCTGCCGCGTCGATCAGTACGCGGTCCCCGTCCAGCAGGCCGGTCGCCTGAAGCCTGGGTTGCGGTCCCAGCAGACGGTCGATTTCGCCCACGCCGGTGGACAGTCTTCGTCCGCGGCCGTCGAAGGCGATGCGCCATTGGCCGCCGACGTCCGGCGCCGTGGCTGTGACAGGACCGCCGAAGGCACCCGCGCCACCGGGCTGGATGCGGCTGAGGTCGGTGATGTCGGCCCGCCCGCGGAAGGCCAGCGCGCCGCCGATCGTGCGGGACCCCTGTCCCTCGATCTTCATTCCCTGGCCCGTCAGGTCCAACCGCCTCAGCAACACGGCCCCGTCCGCGTCTCGCGTCGCCGCCAGTTCGACGTAGGCGGAACGGCCGAGCAGTCCCCCGACAAGTCCCTCGCTGGAGCCGCCCGTCGCGCTCAGGCGGCCGTCCAGGTCGATGCGCCCCCCCGCGACCTTCACCTCCACGGGTCCGGCCAGTCGCGCCGCGCGCCAGCTGGCGACGTCGGCGTTGAGCACGCTCATTTGTCCGTCGAACGTCCAGTCGTCGGGTGTGCCGGAGTACCGGCCCAGCAAGGCCGCTCCGCCTCCCAGCGAAGTGCCGGTCAGCCGCGCCAGATTCGGCGTGGTCAGGCGCAGATCCAGACCGTCCGGTACGGCCTGGTCGCTCAGTCTCAGGTAACCGCGCGCCTGGGTCGAGACGTTGTCGGCGCGGAAGTCCCACGCCACGCCGTGGACGCCTTCGCGGTCACGGTCCGGAACGCTCGCGACGCCGAACCGCGCGGTGCGCCCCAGACGTTGCGCAAACGGCGCCAGCAGGTCCGAGCGGCCGAAGTCGACGTAGCCGGAAAGTTTCGACCCCTCCTCGCCGAAGCGGCCGAGAACGCGGAGAGGCACGAAGGCCCCTGAGCGGACCCGGGCATCCACCACGGCACCGGTGACCACGGCGACCGCGCTGAAGGGCTCGTCGGGCGAGTATCCCATCGCCCCCGCGAGGGGACCGCCGCTCGCCTCTTCGGCCCTCAGGTTGAGCCGAAGGTCCGAAAGCTTGTCGCCCACCGTGAAGCGCGCGTTCAGAAAGTCGCCGGGGCGGGACAGGCTGACAGCCGCCAGAGTGCCTTCCTTGGCACCGACGCGCGGCACGGCCGCGTTTCCGGACAAACGCCAGCGGCCGTACTCCTTGCTGAACCCCTCCAGCAGCTCGACCTCGGCGCGGAAGGCATCGATGTCGATGTCCAGTGGCATCGGCTGCGGGGCATCCGTGGATGCCTCCACCTCGGGCCGGCGCAGAAGCCGGATGCTGCGGGCGCTGACCTCGTCGGCGTGGAAGCGGCGGGTGATGAGCGGCAGATAGCTCCAGTCGACCCGAACCTCGGTCGCCTCCAGCCACACGCCCTTGGCGTCAGTGACGGTGACCCGCCCGATCGTGAAATCGTCGAACAGATCGCCGCGCACGTTCTCGACGTTGATCCGGCCGTACCGACCGATCTTCTTGCCCGCCACGAAACTGGTGACCAACTCGCGACCCGGGCCGGAGAGCAGGTACAGACGCCCGCCTACCAGGGCGACGATCAGCAGGGCCACCAGCGCCGCCAGTCCCATGCCGCCGAAGAAAGCGACGGCCTGAAGCCGAGTCCGCTTCTTCTTCTCCTCCACCACAGCAGGAGAGTCCTCGACTTCAGGGGGCTTCGGCGCGTCGACCATCAGAACGCCTGGCCGATGCTGACGTAGATCTGGAAGTCGGCGTCGCCGTCGCGCTTGTCCAGCGGGAAGGCGATGTCGGCCCGGATCGGACCGAACGGCAGGTCGTACCGGACCCCGATGCCGGCCCCGAAGCGGACGTCGCCGAAGTCGGGATATTCCTCGAACCCGACCGCGCCCGCGTCGACGAACACGGCGAGACCGAGGGCACCGCGCAGCTTGTGCCGCGCCTCGAGGGACGTCTCGAACAGGGAGATGCCTCCGCGCGGTGTGTTGTCCGGCAGCCGCGGGCCCACGCCCTGATAGCTGTAGCCCCGGACCGAGCCGCCCCCACCGGAATAGAACAGGCGATCCGACGGCACCGTCAGCTCGTCGCCACCGAGGATCGACCCGATCCGGACCCGGCCCGCCAGCACGGTGCGGGCGTCATCCTGGATCGGCAGGTAGGCGCTGACCTGGGCTTCGGCGCGGACGAACACGACGGTGTCCTCGCCGGCCACCGCGGTGGGTTGGGCCGAGACGAACAGCCGCCAGCCCCGGGTCGGATCGAGAGGATCGTTGGACGCATCGGTATAGGCACTGCCGCGGCCCGTCAGGATCACCAGATCCCGATCGAAATCGATCGGCAAGTTGGTCAGCGGATCGAACCGGTTTTCCTTGTACTGACCTGCGTCCAGGCCGATGCCATAGGTGAAATAAGAGGTGCGGCCGATGCGCTGACGCAGATCGGCGGAGGCCGTCAGCGCGGTGCGGACATAGGCGTCGGTGTCTTCGTTGACCACGGCCCCCGACAGAGTCAGCGTCCGGCCCGGCCGCCGCCAGTGCGGAAGGCTCAGGTCGGCACCGATGCGGCTGTCGATGTTGGCGATGCGGGCCTGGTAGCGCAGTGTGTCGGCGCGCCCGAAGCGGTTGTGATGCGTCCAGATCGCATCGATGCCCGCGCCTTCACCGGTCGAGATGGTCGCGCCGACCTCAAGGATCCGGCGCGGACGATCGGTCAGGGTCACGATCACGGGGCGATCGCCCCCCGCGGTCACCTGTTCTGCGGGGGCGAGAGCGACCCCCACGCCGTCGTAAACGCCGGTTTCCAGCAGCCGCCGCTCCAGCTCGGCGACCTGCTCGGGGTCATAGACGTCCCCTTCTTCCCAGGGGCGCAGATAGTCGACCCATTCGGGATTGGTGCGGCCCCGCGTCTCCAGCCGCACGCCGTTCAGTGTCACCAGCGGGCCGGCGTCGATCCGGTATTCCGGTTCGACGGTCAGGCTGGCGTGGTCCACGACGACCCGCCGCGGCGTGGCCCGGGCGTCGGCATGTCCGCGTCGGCTCAGCGCGGCCACCAGCCGACCCTCCGCCGCGATCACGTCGATGGCCCGCCCGGGATCGCCTGTTTGCAGACCAAGGTCTCCGCGCGCCGCCTGATCGATTTCCGGCGACGGCACCTCGTCGGTCCAGGTCACGCTCGGCGTAGCCAGGACGAAGCGCTGACCAGGCACGACCACGACGACAGCAACCGGGGTCTCCTCGCCCTCCACGTCGTCCTGGACAGTGGCTTGATAGTAACCCTCGGAACGGAGGAGGGCGGTCGCGTCTTCCGCCGCGGAACGGGCGCGGCGGCGCGCCTCGAAACGGTTCGACGGCGGGCCGTCGCTTTCGCCCACCGCCTGCACCAGTTGTGCGCGTAGTTCGTCCGGCATCTCGCCGCGGATCTCGGCGGTCGGGTCCGCCCAGGCCACGGCGGTACCGACGGCCCAGGCCGCCAGACCCAAGCCGAGCCTCTGCAAGATGGTTTTCAAACGGTCGCCTGTTCCAGCACGGCGCCGGGGCGCCGCGGGGCCATCAATAGAAGAGGGTCTCGCTCTCCGGGCGCACGGTCTCCTCGGAGGTGCGCTCGTCGGTGGGCAGGGCCGTGTTGTCAGTGGGCGTGGTGGGCGCGGGCGCGGTCTCGACCGGCGGCGTTTCGACCGGGGGCGGTGCGGCCTCTACCGGAGGCGAGGGTTCAAGCCCCTCATCGGTCGGTTCGGGCTGGTCGCAACCAGTGATGGCCAGGGCGGCTCCGATGGCCGCAAGAGTCAGAAATCGCTTCATGGTCCGCTTCCCCCGCTTGGTTTCCTCCGGCCGAACGTCCGGCCGGCTTCGCCGTTCCATAGCGAGGTTCCGCAGGCAGGTCACGAGGAGTGCGAACCGCCATCCGACGCAAGCGCGGGCCCGGTTCCGGGCGGCTGCTGGGTTGCCTGGCTACGGGTTCCACCGTGCCCCGTCCGCGGAGCCGTCCATTCGGCCACGGCCGCGTCCAGCGACATGGCCGCGGCCGGGCGCGGCTCGGCCCGGACCTCGTCGAAGATGGGGGCGGGTGTCGGGAATCCGTCCGGATCGAACGTCCCCCGGGCTCGGTTGTGCGGATGGGCCCGAGCCTCCGAGGCTGTGAGTACCGGGGTCACGCACGCCTCCGTGCCGGCGAACCGGGCGGCCCATTCGTCGCGATCGGCCGTGGCGAATGCATCGGCGAAGCGGACGTGCATCGCAGGCCAGACGGACAAATCGTGCTGTGGCGCGTCCTGAGGCGCGATCCCCAGGCCGGCCAGAAATGCGGCGTAGAAGCGCGGCTCGAGCGCGCCGACGGCGACGAAGCGGCCGTCACGGCAGGCGTAGCAGCGATAGAAGGGCGCTCCGCCATCCAGCAGATTGGCCCCGCGCGCCTCGGTCCACAGGCCGCGAGCCGACAGGCCTGCGAAAAGCCCGGCCAGCTGGGCGGCCCCGTCGGTCATGGCGGCGTCGATCACACGTCCGCGGCCCGTTCGGCGCGCCTCCATAACTCCCGCGAGAAGGCCGATCACCAGTCCCTGGGCCCCGGCGGCATAGTCGGCGATCAGGTTGAGCGGCGGGGTTGGGGGGCGGCCCGGTTCGCCCATGGCGTGAAGGACGCCGGAAAGGGCCAGATAGTTGAGGTCGTGGCCCACCTGATCCGCCATCGGTCCGGTCTGACCCCAGCCCGTGACCCGGCCATAGACGAGCGCCGGCGCGTGTGCCGCGACGACGTCGGGCCCCAGCCCCAGCCGCTCCATGACGCCGGGGCGGAAGCCCTCGATCAGGGCATCGGAACGGGCGACGAGATCGAGCACACGCTCGCGGTCGTCGGGGGATTTCAGATCGACGGCGACCGCGACCCGTCCGCGATGAAGGACGGCACCCCCGACCTCCTCGAAGGCCGCGGCTCCGGCGGAGGCCGCGCGCGTCAGGCGCAGCACCTGCGCCCCCATGTCGGCCAGCAACATTCCGGCGAAGGTCACCGGCCCCAGGCCGTCGAACTCCACGACGCGAAGATCGGAAAGAGGTCCCATGATGCCGACCTCAGGGGAAAAGGGGAATGGTACGTCCTCTCGGGCTCGAACCGAGGACCCTCTGATTAAAAGTCAGATGCTCTAACCAACTGAGCTAAGGACGCACATCACCCGCGGCCTTCGCCGCGCGGCGCGTTTCTGAGTCATTCCGACCGCCGGGTCAAGGCTTGCCGCGGCGGTTCGTCAATCCCGGGGCCGGATCAACCCGGGCCGGCACCGGTATTGAAGTCGAACGCCGGTTCCGGACGGCGCGGCCCGCCCCCGAAATTCCACGTCAGGCCGATAAAGAACGCGGGCTCCTGAAAGCGTACGCGCACGCGGTCGCTGAAGTCCGGCGTATCCACGACGATGACTTGTTCGGCCGTGTCCAGGACGTTCACGCCGGTCAGCGTCAGGCTCAGGTCGTCCGTCAGCTTGCGGCGATAGCCGAGGTTCAGGATGCCGAACGGCTCGCGGTACCCTTGCGCCTGCAGTTGCTCGCCGTTGTAGAAGCCGTTCACCTGGAAAAAGTCGACCTCGGTCGGCTGCCAGTTCAGCGACGTCCGCACGCTGGCGCTGGTTCCGCTGCGGTCGGCCCCGGCCACGCCCGGCACGAAGATGTCGTTTTTGAACACCGTGCCGGAAACGTTGTAGCTGATGCCCAGAGGCAGTTGCCCGTTGGCGATGAACTCCAAGCCCATACGCTGGGATTCGCCCAGATTCTCGCGGGTGGTCAGCACGATGCCGTTGCCCAGATCCTGGACCACGTCCGTCACGCCGCCCGAGCTGTCGCGATAGAAGGCGGTGGCGGAATAGAAGGTGCGCCCGGCCCGCATCTGCCAGCCGAACTCGTAGCTGTCGGTGATCTCCGGATCGAGGTCCGGGTTGCCGCGACGCAGGTTCTGCGGATCGACGTAGGTGGTGAACGGGTTCAGGTCCTGCGGCGAGGGCCGCGCGATCCGGCGGCTGTAGCCGCCGCGCAGGCGCTGGCTCTCGGTCAGCTGGTAGCCGAAGTTCAACGTCGGGTAGGCCCGGAAGTAGTCGCGCTCGGCGGTGACGTTCTGGGTCACCTGTTCGACCTCGAAGTCGACCTGCTCGAGGCGCAGCCCGAACTGCACATCCAGATCGCCGAAGGGCCGATCATAGGTGCCGTAGGCCGCGTGGATGGTTTCATCGTAGCGGAACAGGCTGGTCAGCGTCGGGATGGCGACCAGGCTGGTGAAGGACGGTCCGCGGAAGCCGAAATTGTCGAACTCGTTGCTCTCGACATCCAGCTCATAGCCGACCTTGAGCGTGCGCCGGTCGCCCATCGGCCGGGTGTAGTCGACCTTGAATCCCCATTCGTCGGAGGTGGTGGTGCCGCCGATCCTCTCGGCCGAGTCCGTCCCGCCGCCCGCCGTCACGTCGGTGGAGGCCGTCGTGAGACGCTCGTTCTCGTTCTCGCCGTACTCGAAATCGACGACCAGTTCATGCAGATCGGCGAACTTCCGACGCCACGAGGTGCGGGCATTGGTTCCGCTGTTGCTGAACTCCGTGTCACCGTCGCGGGCGTAGGCGTCCAGCACCGCACCCGTGCCATCCGTGCGCAAAAAGGTCTCGATTCCTTCCCCGCCGACGGCGAACTCGCGCCAGCCCAACTCGCCGCTGACCCGGTCGCGGTCGTTCAGGTCATAGTCGGCGCTGATGCGGGCGTTCTTCGCCTCGAAACGGCCGTCGTTGACCGCCTCGTTCGTCTCGCGCCGTTCGTCGGCAGGGGTCGCGCCCGGACGCAGCCGCTCGCGGCTGCTGACGTTCTCGCCGGTCTGGTGACGATAGCCGACGTCTCCCGCGATCGTCAGGGCACCGTCGCGCCGACTGCCGCTGATGGACGCGTTGCCGCGGCCCTCGCCGCCATAACCCAGGCGCACGGTGCCGGAGCTGATCGACTGGGTGGTTTTCTTCGTCACCAGGTTGATGATGCCGCCCGAGCCTTCGGGGCTGAAGGCGGCCGAGGGATTGGTGATCACCTCGACGCGTTCGATCGTGCCGCCGGACATGGCCTGCAGGGCGTCGGCGCGGCTCCCGCCGCTGAACATGGCCGACGGACGTCCGTCGATCAGGATGGTGACATTGCCGTCGCCGCGCAGGGCGACGTTGCCCTGCAGGTCGACTTCCACCCCGGGCACGTTGCGCAGCACGTCCGCGACCGAGCCGGTCTGGGCCTGCAGATCGTTGGCGACGTTGTAGCTCATGCGGTCGGCCTGGCTAAGGATGTCCGGCCGCACGCCCTGGACGACGACTTCCTCGACCTCGGTCTCGCCCTCGGCTTCCTCTTCAGCCGGCTGCTCGGCCGGCGGTGGGGTCTGCGGGCGGTCCTGGGCGGCAGCGGTCGTCACGGCGAACAGGGACAGGGCCGTCGTCGCCAGCAGCGTACGGAGGATCATGGGGCAAGCCTGGGAGAGAGGGAGAAGTCGGGAGGACGTCATCGAACGCTGTACGCTCGCTCGTTCCGTCGCACCTCTTAAATTTCGGCAATGAAATCCGGGCTTCAAGGGTACTGCGGTGCGTGAGAAACGAAGGCAGAGCATTGTGCGGCAATCCCGTCACGGTGACGCGGTCGTCAGTGGCGCATCGCGCCACATGCGACATGAGGCCCGCATGAGCCTTCGCTGAAATCGCCCGTCGGATCAGCCGTCGCCCTTCGGCGCGGCACGTGCGGTGAGGACATCCAGCACGTCCTGCGACGACAACCCGCGGGCCTTCAGCAGGACCAGCAGGTGATAGATCAGGTCCGCCGCCTCGGAAGCCAGCTCCGCGTCGTCGCCCGCCGCGCCGGCCAGTGCCGTCTCGACACCTTCTTCCCCCACCTTTTGCGCCGCCCGCTTGGGACCCTCGGCGAGCAGGCGCGCGGTCCAGCTCTCGGCCGGATCGGCTTCGGCACGCTCGGCGATGGTGCGCTCCAGCCGCGCCAGACGGCCCAGTCCCGGCGCGTCCTCCTCGCCGAAGCAGCTGACGCGGTTCAAGTGGCAGGCATTGCCCACGGGCAGCACCTTCACCACCACCGCATCGCCGTCGCAGTCGGCGATGATCTGGCGGACGAACAGCCGGTCGCCGGACGTCTCGCCCTTGCGCCACCTCCCTCCGCGCGAGCGCGAGAAGAAGGTCGCCTCGCCGCTCTGGATCGTCTCGTCGAGCGCGGGGCGGTCCATATAAGCCAGCGTCAGCACCTGGAGGGTGTCCACGTCCTGCACGACCGCGGGGATCAGGCCGCCGCCCTTGTCGAAGTCCAGCGTGTCCGGGTCGATCACGGCCTTACCTCCACGCCGGCCGCGGCCAGCTCCATCTTCAGGTCGGGGATGCGCAGGGCACCGGTGTGGAACACGCTGGCGGCCAGCGCGCCGGACACGTCCGCGTGTTCGAACACGTCGATGAAGTGCGCCGCCGAGCCAGCACCACCGGACGCGACCAGCGGGATCGTCACCACCGCGCGCGCCGCCGACAGTTGCTCCAGATCATAGCCGCGTCGCACGCCGTCCTCGTCCATACAGTTCAGCACGATCTCGCCCGCGCCCAGTCGCTGCGCCTCGACGATCCAGTCCAGCGTGCGGCGACCGGCACCGCGGCTGGCAGTGGGATCGCCGGTGTACTGATGCACCATCCAGTCGTCGCCGACCTTGCGGCTGTCCACGCCGACGACCACGCACTGGCCGCCCAGTCGCTCCGCCATCTCGGAGATCAGCTCGGGCCGCTCCAGCGCGGGCGAGTTGATCGACACCTTGTCTGCCCCGTGATCGAGGCAGCGCGCAGCCTGATCCACCGAGCGGATGCCGCCCGCGACGCAGAAGGGGATGTCCAGCAGCCGCGCCACGCTCTCCACCCAGCCATAATCCAGCGTCCGGCCCTGCGGGCTGGCGGTGATGTCGTAGAAGACCAGCTCATCGGCACCCTCGTCGCGGTAGCGTGCGGCCAGCTCGGCGGCGTCGCCCATATCGACGTGCCCCTCGAAGCGCACGCCCTTCACGACGCGCCCGTCCTTCACGTCCAGACAGGGGATAATCCGTCGGGCGGTCATCGGACGGCTTCCAGCGCCTGTGCGACCGTGAGGCGCCCTTCGTAGATCGCGCGACCGACGATGGCCCCGGCGCAACCCGCGTTCCGGGCCGCGGTCAGGTCCGACGTCTCCGCCACGCCGCCGGACGCCTGCACGCGCAGGTCCGGTCGCCGTCGCACGATCTCGGCCAGCAGCTGCAGATTAGGGCCGGTCAGGGCGCCGTCGCGGCCGACGTCGGTGACCAGAACATGAGACGCCGTCCCGGCTGGAAAACGGTCCAGCGCGGCCCACAGATCGACGGACGCCGCCTCGGTCCAGCCCTTCAGCGCCGGCACGGGAACGCCGTCGCGCACATTGACGTCCAGTGCCAAGGCGATCCGCTCCGCGCCGAACTCGGCCAGCCATTCCGAGACCGCTTCAGGGGCCGTCACCGCCTGGGAGCCGATGACGACCCGCGCCACCCCGGCGTCCAGCAGGGCCGCCACGTCCTCGCGCGAGCGCACGCCGCCGCCGGACTGGATGCGCACATGGGCGGACCGCGCGAGACGGCCGATCAGAGCGTGCTGCATCGCCCGTCCGGCCTGCGCCCCGTCCAGATCGACGACGTGGACCCACTCGGCACCCGCATCGACGAACGCCGCCAGCCGCGCGGACGGGTCGTCGTCGTAGCGCGTCACCTGGTCGAACCGCCCGTGCATCAGTCGAACGCAGGCACCCTCCCTGAGGTCGATGGCGGGATAGACGATCACGCGGGCAGCTCCAGGAAGTTCTTCAGAATGCGGGCACCCGTCTCGCTCGACCGTTCCGGGTGGAACTGGCAGCCCCAGCGGTTGGCGTCGCGAACGACCGCGGGAACCGGCCCGCCGTATTCGGCCCGGGCCAAGGTCGCAGGTCCGTCCGGGCAGACGTAGCCGTGGACGAAATAGGCCCAGGCGTCGGCTCCGATGCCTTCCAGCAGAGGATCGTCATGCACGACCTCCAGCCGCGACCAACCCATGTGCGGCACCGGCCGCGACGGGCCGGGCTCCATGCGGCGGACCCGGCCGGGGATCAGGTCCAGCATCTCCGCCTCGCCTTCGTCGCTGCTCCCGAACAGCAGTTGCTGCCCCAAGCACACGCCGAGCAGAGGGCGCGGGAAGGCCCGGATCGGCTCGACCAGGTCCAGCTCGGCAAGGCGCGCCATCGCATAGGCGGCGGCGCCGACGCCGGGCAGGATCAGCCGCTCGGCGGCGTCGATCTCCGCCGCCGTCGACACCAGCCGCACCTCCGCGCCCAGCCGCTCCAGCGCGAACCGGACCGAGGCGACGTTGCCGGCGCCGTAGACGACGACCGCGACGGTGCTCACAGCACGCCCTTGGTCGAGGGCACGGCGTCGCCTTCGACCCGGATCGCCTGCCGCAGGGCGCGGCCCAGCGCCTTGTAGACAGCCTCGGTCTTGTGATGATCATCCTGGCCCGTCACCGACACGTGGATCGCCGCGCCGAGGTGTTCAGCCAGGCTGCGAACGACGTGCGCCGTCAGGTCGGTGCGGTAGTCGCCGAGGAAGGGTGTGTCGAACGCGCCCTCGAACACCGGATAAGGCCGGCCCGACAGGTCGATCGACACCTTCGCCTCGGCCTCGTCCATCGGCAGGACGAAGCCGTACCGCGCGATGCCGCGCCGCTCCCCCAGCGCCTGCTTCAGCGCCTGACCGAGGGCGATGGCGCTGTCCTCGATCGTGTGGTGCGGATCGGTGTGCAGGTCGCCCTCGCACGACAGGCTGAGGGAGAACCCCCCGTGCGCCGCCACCTGCTCCAGCATGTGGTCGAAGAAGCCGACGCCGGTGTGGATCGTCACGGGCGCAGTCGCGTCCAGATCGACGGCGCAGACGATGCGCGTCTCCTTGGTGTCGCGCACGGCCTGGCCTGTGCGGTGCGGGCGACCCACGGGGGCGAGGCCGAAGGCGGCCAGCGTCCGGTCGTTCAGGTCGGATTTGGCGAAGACGGGGAGGCGCAGGCGGTCGCCCTCGACCTCGGCGGCCACGCCCAATCGCGCCAGCGCCGCCCTCGCGCCCGTGAGGTCGCTCGGCCGAGCCGCGATCACCGGACCGACGCCGGGCTCGACCGACATTTCCCGCGACAGCGCCTTGGCCATGCGGGCGCGCTCATCGCGGACGCGAGCGATCCGGGCCTCGGTCTCGACCACGCGCGAGGGGTCCAGCGCCTGCAGGGCCAGCCTCAGACTCGGCTCGGGAACCGCATGCGGCTCCATGATCTGCGCAATCCGCGCCAAGGTCTCGGGCCGCGCGATCAGGGCGCCGACGCGGGCGCCGGTCAGTCCGTGCGACAGCGAAAGGCTGCGCACGACGACCAGGCCCTCGTGATCCTGTGTCAGTCGGGCGGCCGAGACCTGATCCGAAAACTCTACCCGCGCCTCGTCTACAACCAGCAGCGCTGGCGCGACCCGCGCGGCCATCTCCCTCACTGCCTCGGCCGAGCCAAGCCCCCGCACGATCGTGGCGACGGCCGCGGCGTCCTGCGGGGCGGGGCGGTACAGTTTCGCCAGGGCGGCGAACGGCGGCGCGTCCGGCGCCTCGACGCGCCCATTCTCGCGGGCCGCCAACCGGAAGATCAGCTCGAGCCCGTGCGACGCCCCGCGCACCGGCAGGACGTGATCGGCCGGCACGCCATAGACCTCGGCCATGCGCGCGGCGACCGCGGGGGTGGACGTCGGCGCACGGTCCAGACCTTCGGCACCGGAGACGAGGGGAGGGAAGGGGGCGGGCAGGGTCATCCGTCGCTCCGCATGTCGGCCGCGCGGGCGTGGGCTTCCAGTCCCTCCAGCCGCGCCAGCCGTGCTGCGACGGGGGCCAGCGCGGCCGCGCCGCGCGCCGTGACGGTTTGCACCGACATCGAGGTCATGAAACTGGCCGTGGTGATGCCGCCCAGCGTACGGGCCGCGCCATCGGTCGGCAGGACGTGGCTGGGACCGGCGGCATAGTCGCCCAAGGTCTCCGCCGCGTGGCGTCCCACGAAGATGGCGCCGGCCGCGGTGATGCCGTCGACCAGGTCGTCCGCATACTCGACCTGCAGGGCCAGATGCTCCGGACCGTAGGCGTTGATCACTTCCCGCGCCGCGTCGAGGTCACGGACCAGAATGGCCCGGGCCTCGGCCAGAGACGCCCGCGCCACCTCGGCGCGCGGCAGGTCCTCGAGTTGCACTTCGACCTCGGTCAGGACGTAGTCGATCGTCGCCCGGCTTGTTGACACCAGCAGCACCTGGGCGTCGGCGTCGTGCTCGGCCTGGCTCAGCAGGTCGGCGGCCGCGATCTCCGGCGCGGCGTCGCGGTCGACCACCACCATCAGCTCCGACGGCCCGGCCGGCATGTCGACCGCCGGCCCGCCGGGCAGCGCCGCCGCCTGCTTCTTGGCCTCCGCCACCCAGGCGTTGCCGGGGCCGAACAGCTTGTCACAGGCCGGGATGACGCCGTCCTCGAACGTCGCGCCGAAGGTCAGGGCGGCGATCGCCTGCGCCCCGCCGATCAGCCAGATCTCCTCCAGCCCCGCCTCGGCGCCGGCCAGGATCATGGCCGGGTGGATGCCCCCGTCCTTCGCCGGCGGCGTCACCGCCACCCGCACGGGCACGCCGGCCACCTGCGCCGGGATCGCCTGCATCAGCAGCGAGGAGAACAACGGCGCGGTGCCGCCCGGCACATAGATCCCCGCCGACCGGATCGGCCGCCACGCGATCCGCGAGCGCACGCCCGGCGTCGTCTCGACCCAGTCGCCGTCGTCCGGTCGCGTGGCCTGATGAAAGACCCGCACATTGTCCGCCGCGACCCGGAGCGCACGAACGTCGGCGGGCGGCAGTTCCCTGCGCGCGGCCGTCACTGTCTCCGCGTCCAGCACGATCCGGCGCGGGGCGTGACCGTCCAGCTTCAGCGCCCATTCGGTCACGGCGGCACCGCCGCGTGTCCGGGCGTCGTCCATGATCGCGCGAACGCCATCAGTCACGCGGGCTTCGGCCCGGCGCGCCGGCCGCGCCAGCGCCTCGCGCCGTCCGGTTTCGTCCAGAGACGCCCAGTCGAACCGCTTCATCACATCATCTTCTCGATCGGCAGGACCAGGATGGCGGACGCCCCCTCGGCCTTCAGCTTCTCCAACGTCTCCCAGAACACCGCCTCCTGGCAGACGGCGTGGACGGCCACGGCGTCCTCGCGGCCGGACAGCGGCATCACCGTCGGCGCGCCCGCGCCCGGCAGCAGGGCGGTGATCCGGTCGAGGTTGGCGCGCGGCGCGTTCAGCATCACGTATTTCGCGCCCTGGCTGGCGACGACGCCGGCCATTCTCTCGACGATGCTTTCCAGCAGGTCGGACAGTTCGGGTTCCGGCGCGACGGGCGAGCGGATCAGCACCGCCTGGCTGTCCAGCACGGTCTCGCGCGCCTCAAGGCCGTTGGCCTCCAGCGTGGCCCCGGTCGAGACCAGGTCGCAGATGGCGTGCGCCAGCTTCAGCCGCGGGGCGACCTCGACGGCGCCGCGCATCGTCACGATGTCGGCGGTCACGCCCTGATCCGTCAGCCATCGCCCCAGCACACGCGGGTAGCTTGTCGCGACGCGCCTGCCCTGCAGCGAGGCGGGCCCTGCATAGTCCAGCGTCGGCGGCACGGCGATTTTCAGCGTGCAGCGGCCGAAGCCCAGAGGCATGACCACCTCGGCGACCGGCCCGCCGTTGCGGCCTTCCTCCAGCACGTTCTCGCCGACGATGCCCAGATCGCAGACCCCGTCCGCGACAAAGGTGGGGATGTCGTCGTCGCGCACCCGCAGCAGGTCGATCGGCGCATTCTCGATGCGATAAAGCAGGTCGTTCGTGCCCTTCACGACCCTCAGGCCCGCGTCGCGGACCAGATCGAGGCTGCGGTCGGACAGACGGCCGGACTTCTGGACGGCGATGCGCAGCCGGCCCTTCACGGTACTCATGATTTCAACTCAGTGTCTGGCGGCGAGACGGTCCAGCACCAGGCGGTATCCCTGATGCGGCATCTCCTTGAGGAAGCGGGCGACCCGCACGACCGTGGTCGGGCTGGCCTGGGCCTCGGCGGCGATCTCGCGGTACGACTTGCCGCCGGCGTCCAGCAGGCGCGCCACCTGCCACCGCTCCGCGAAGGCGCGCACTTCGGCCGGCGTGCACAGGTCGGACAGGAAGGCGTCGACCTCCTCTCGCGTCTTCAACGACAGCAGGGCGTCGTACAGGTCGACGCGGCTGCGGGCCGTCACGGCGGCGTTGCGGGGGAGGGTGGCGGTCATGCGGCGTTCCACTATGCTGTAACAATGGAACGGTCAAGCGACTGGCACTGGCCGCGACATTCTGTCCGTTTCGTAACCTTCCGCGCCTTGCGCGCCCCCCTGTGGCCGCTAAGGTCCGCCGCGATTTCGACTTTTTTGACGGGAGCACGAAGATGCGGCTGAAACTTCTGATGGTGGCCGCGTCCGGCCTCGCGCTTCTGGCCTCCGCCGCCCAGGCCCAGGTCAGCGTTGGTGCCGCCGACCAGTCCAAGGGGGAATACGAGGACGCCTTCCGCCAGTTCGAAGGCGAGGACTGGCCCAGTCCGAACGTCTATCGCTCCGCCACCGGCGAACCGGGACCGGCTTACTGGCAGCAGAAGGTCGACTACGTCGTCGACGTCCGTCTGGACGAGGCGGGCCGCAGCCTCGCGGGCAGCCAGCGCGTCACCTATCACAACAATTCCCCGCACGAGATCGACTTCCTGTGGGTTCTGCTGGACCAGAACGGGTTCAAGCGGAACTCGATGGACCGGGTCACCTCGACCACTGGCGACGAAGGCACCTACGGCCTCTTCGACATGGCCCAGGTGCTGATCTACGAGGACTGGGAAGGCGGATTCAGCAATCTGACGGTCGCCGACACGCGCGGCCGGCCGATGACCTTCCTGGTCAACGACGCCCTGATGCGCATCGACCTGCCGACCCCGCTGAAGCCGGGCGAACGCGTCACCTTCGACATGGGCTACACCCTGGCCATCGGCGACGGCGACCTGACCGGCGGCCGCTCGGGCTACGAGTGCTTCCGCGCCTCTGACGGCCAGTCGGACTGCATCTTCCAGCTGGCCCAGTGGTTCCCGCGCCTGGCCGCCTTCTCGGACTACGAGGGCTGGCATCAGCTGCCGTATCTGGGGTCCGAGTTCCCGCTGGAGTTCGGCGACTACCAGGTCTCGATCACCGTTCCCGCCGACCACGTGGTCGCGGCCTCGGGCGTTCTGGTCAACGACCGCGACGTCCTGACGGCCGAGCAACGCCGTCGCTACGACGCGGCCCGCACCGCTACCGACCCGGTCTACATCGTCAACCCGGCCGAGGCCGCCGCGGCCGAACTGGGCTCGGTCGAGGGCGCACGCACCTGGACCTTCAGGGCCGAGAACGTCCGCGACTTCGCCTGGGCCAGCTCGCGCAAATTCGTCTGGGACGCCATGGGCGTGCCGAACGGTGACCCGGAGATGCCGGTGGTCATGGCCATGTCCTTCTATCCGGGCGAGGCGCGCCCCCTGTGGGACCAGGTCTCGACCCGCGCCGTGGCGCACGCGCTCGAAGTCTACGGCGAGGCGACCTTCCCCTATCCCTATCCCACGGCCCAGTCGGTGAACGGCCCGGTCGGCGGGATGGAATACCCGATGATCACCTTCAACGGTGCCCGGCCGATGCGCGCTCCCGACGGCACGCCTCAGCGGGCCGACGACGTGAAGTACGCGCTGGCGGGCGTGATCATCCACGAGATCGGCCACATCTGGTTCCCGATGATCGTCAACTCCGACGAGCGCCAGTGGGTCTGGATGGACGAGGGCATCAACACCTTCGTCGAGTTCCAGGCCGAGAAGCTGTGGGATGCCGACTTCGACGCCTCGGGCGAGCCGCGCGGCGGCATCATCCAGCACATGCTCAGCGAGAACCAGCAGCCGCTGATGACCGGAGCCCAGAACCTGACCAACTACGGCTACGAAGGCTATGTGAAGCCGGGCGTGGCCCTGACGGTGCTGCGCGAAACCGTGATGGGCCGCGAGCTGTTCGATCGCGCCTTCGCCGAGTACGGGCGCCGCTGGAAGTTCAAGCGCGCCACGCCGTACGACTTCTTCCGCACCATGGAAGAGGTCTCCGGCATGGACCTCGACTGGTTCTGGCGTGGCTGGTTCTACTCCACCGACCACGTCGACATCTCGCTGGATAACGTGGTCGTCGCGACGATGGCGCAACCCAATCAGGGCGGCCAGCCGCAGCCTCAGGGGCCGGCCACGCCGCCCGCGCCGGAGCCGCCGTCGGTCACGGTGCTGGCGGACCGCGCCGAGGGCCGCGTGCCCCTGGTCGAGCGTATGCCAGCGCTGGACAATCCGTCGGATGAGGGTTCGGCCGAGTTCCCGATCACCGACGAACAGCGTCGCGTGTGGGCCGCTTCCAAGAACGGCCAGTACGACGACCTGATCCGCCGGGCCCAGACCTATGATGGCAAGCTGTACCGGCTGACGTTCTCCAACGTCGGCGGCGTGGTCATGCCGATCATCGTGCAGTTCACCTACGACGACGGCACGACCGAGACGGTCAAGATCCCCGCCGAGATCTGGCGCCAGAACAATCGCACGGTCACCTGGCAGCACGTGACGGACAAGACCGTGACCTCGGTCATGGTCGACCCGATGCAGCAGACCGCCGACGCCGATCTGGCCAACAACGGCTGGCCGCGGGCCGCCGCCGCTGCGGCGGAGTGATCTAGTGACGGGCGGGCGGGATCGGCCTCGGCCGGACCGCCCGCTTCTCGCGTTCGGCCCGCAGACGGGTGATCAGCTCCGAAGCCGGGATCAAGAGCATCATGACGCGCCTCCACCTGCGAACGGTTCGCACTCTGCGAGCGAGTCGCAAATGACGCAAGCGCGGCCGTGAAGTCCTGCGGCGAGTGCGGCCTGTGCTGCAAGCTGATGGGCGTGACCGAGCTGGGGAAGCCCGCCGGCAAATGGTGCGTCCACTTCCGGCGCGGCCGCGGCTGCGATGCCTACGACGTCCGCCCCGCGTCGTGCCGGGTCTTCAACTGCACCTGGCTGCTGACCGAGGCGCTGGACGAAGCCTGGAAGCCCACGACCTGCGGCTTCCTGATGCACGTTGACGACGGTCGTCTCATCGTGGAGTGCGATCCCTCTCAGCCGCAGTCGTGGCGCGCCTCTCCTTATTGCGCGGCGCTCCAGCGCTGGGCCGCCGAGGGACAGGAAGTCCTGATCTTCTCCGGCCGCCGGGGCCTTCGGCTCAACGCTGACGCCACGACGACAGCCGTGACCCGTCGCGACTGAAGCCGGTCTCAGTCCGGTGTGGACGGCATGACCCGCCGCCGGACGGCATCGTAGCGCCGGCGCTCGGGAGCGGGCGCGTTCGGCGAGGCCAGGACTGCCAGCCCGGGCGCCAGCCTGCGGGCGGTGCCCATGTCGCCCGTCGCCAGCGCGACCTCGGCCAGCGCCAGATCCAGCGTCGCGCCCCACTCGGCGTCGCCGAGGAGACCTGCGACCAGCGCCCGGTCGACGCGGGACAGGAGCTGCCCGGCCTCCGTCGCCTTGCCGTCCTGAACCAGGCAGTCGCCCAACTGGAAGCGGACGTTGTGGGTCAGGGGATGGGCCTCCCCGAAACTGGCCCGCACTGTGCGATAGGCCTGATCGAGCCGGCGCAGGCCCGTGCCCCGATCGCCCGCGCGACACAGGATGAAGCCGAGATCGGCCAGGCCGACGATCGTCTGGTGCGCGCCCGCTCCCTGACTGATCTCGGCGCCGCGCCAGACGGACTCGGCCGCGGTCGCGGCCTCGGAATAGCGGCCCATCTGAATGAGCGCATCCTGACGCGTGGACTGAAGGCCGAGGGTGTAGCGATTGTTCGGGCCGAACCTCTGGACCATGACGGGCAACAGGGCGTCGCCCTCCGCCAGGGCGCGCTCATGATCGCCGGTCATCAGCCGCGCCTGTGCCAGGTTCTGTCGCGCGATCAGGGTGTTCGCCTGTTCCGGGCCGGACAGGCGGGTCCAGTCCGCGACGACCTGCTCCAGAAGGGGGAGGGCCTCGATTGCCCGGCCGAGCCGCATCAGCACGACGGCCCGCTGCTGCCTGACCAGCACGACGTCCCGTTCAGACAGGTCTTCGACTCCGCTCTCGGCGATCGCAAGGGCGCGAGCAAAGGCGGCGTCCGCGACCTCGATGTCCCCGAAGAAACCGATGACAGCCTCGGCCATGGCAACGTGGAAGCCGAGCATGCCCCGGTCCGCGGCGTCCCCCAACCGTCGACGCTCCGCCTCGACGATCGCCTTGGCCACGTCGAGACTTCCGGGCTGGGCCGACAGAGCCTCGGCCCGCGCGTGCAGCAGACGGCCCCGGGAAGCCGCGGGCGACTCCGCCAGTCCGGCGCGCTCGTACGCGGCGTCGGCAAGGGCGAACGACCTGCGGGCTTCGTCATACTGACCGCGCTGGACGAAGGCCGTCGCCAGCGAAAGGTGCAGGCCAGCGGCCACCGCCGGCTGGCGGGCGAACCGCACATCGATCGTGGCCCGGGCGCGCAGGGCCGCGGCGGCCAGGGTCTCTTCCGCCGCCGATCCCGACAGCGGGTTCGTCTGCCCAAGGAGGTCGTCGATCAGAAAGGAATAGCTGGCCTCGGCCGCCGCGGCCTGGGCCCTGGCCTCGTTTCTCTGGTTGACCGCGACGATGGCCGCGGCGGTGGTCGCCACCAGTCCGAGAACCCCGATCCCGGCCGCCAACCGGATCCAGGGCCGCCGCGCCAGACGCGCCTCGTCGCGCCGTCGCTCGTGGGCGCGCCGCTCGGCCTCGGCCTCGGCTTCGGCCCTCGCCCGCCTCCGGTCGTCCAGCGTCGACAGCCGCTCCGCCAGCAGCGCGGCGGATTCCAGTCGTCGTTCCACATCTCCCGCCGCGGCCAGCGCCACGTCCTCCCGCAGCAGCGGGTCGGCGACGTCGTCCTCCCAACCGGCGGCAAGGGGCCGGTCAAGGTCGCCGACGACCATCTGGTACAGGATCAGTCCCAGCGCATAGACGTCTGAAGCCATTCCGGGCGTCGCGCCGTTGGCGACTTCCGGCGCGCGATAGGCCGCGGTGTCCGACCGCGAAGAGCTGCCGTCCTCGTCCTCCAGAAACTCGCCACCGCCCGAAATGCCGTGCAGGTGCAGGGCGGACTGGTCCATCAGCCAGCCGCTGCCGAAGTCTGCGAGCCGGACGGTCAAGGTACCGTCCGCCTTGTCCTCGATCAGGATGTTGGCGGGCTTCAAGTCCTTGTGCAGCACGCCCGCACCGTGAGCGGCGGCCAAGGCCCGGGCCAGTTCCGCGACGACATGGACCCGGCGGTCCAACGGCATCCCGACCAGCTCCCCCGGAAGACCGGCCGCCCACGCGCGCAGGTCCAGGCCGGAATCGCGCGTCTCGGTGAAATAGGGCGCGGAATCGAAGTTCCACTCCAGCACTTCGACGCAGGGCATGCGCTCGCCGAGCGTGCTGCGCATCAGCCGGAACAGGGAGACTTCGCGGCGCAGTCCGCGAAGCCGGTCCGGAGCGTCCGCGAATTTGAAGACGCGGGTCTCCTCGACCTTCTCGTGCCGCGCTCGCCAGACGTCGGCGGCGCCCGTGTCTCCGAGAGGCTCCACGAGGATCCATTGGGGGCGGCCGGGCACGGCGTCGCCGGGGGCGAAAGCGAAGCGGGGCTTCAGGGGCGTGGACAGCTGTTCGACCTCGACCGGTGCCGCGAGGCGGTAGCCGATGCGTGGCAGGGTCTGGACGATGCGCGCGTCTCCGTCGCCCAACGCGCCGCGCAGCTTGGAGACAGCGGTCGTCAACGAGGCTTCGACGACGTGGACGCCGGGCCAGACCGCGTCGAACAACTCGGCCTTCGTCACCGCTTCGCCGGCGCTCAGAAGGAGTTCGTGCAGGATCTGAAGCGGCTTGCCTTCCAGTTCGACGGCACGGCCTGCGACCGTCAGTGTCCAGGCTGCCTCGTCGAACACCGCGTCGGCGAACTTCCACCGTCGCCTGCGCCGGCGCGTCCCGGCTCCTCCTTCAGACATTTGACCGGCCCCGAACTGAACTGCGGCCAGCCTAGTGCCCGGATCGACCGGGAGGCAATGTTCGCGGAGCGCGGGGATGCGACCTTGAGAAAATCTTGAGGGCCACGTCAGGACGCCTCCGGGCCGTCTCCGCATCCTGTCATCACCGGCGCGCGAGCGCTCACCCATCGGGGAGAAGGCAGGATGAAGGGCAAGGTTCTGGGCGTCGCCACGGGCGAGACGGGCGGCGCGATCACCGGCGATGACGGCAAGCGCTACCGCTACGACCTGGTCGAGTGGCGGGGAGAGCGGGCGGCGTCGATCGGGGCCACCGTCGACTTCGAAGGCGACGGAGGTATGGCGCGCGAGATCTATCCCGCGGTCGGCGGTTTTACCGGCGCGGCCGGCGCGGCGGCGTCGGTCGAGGCCCTCGCCCGCTCTGACGCGGGCGGCAGGGTCATCGGCCTGTTCCGCACCACTCTCGCGGTTCCGCTGGCTCTGGTGATGCTCATCGCCTTCTTCCTGCCGGCGCTGACCACGCCTGCGAAGACCTTCAACTTGCTCGACCTCGACAAGCTGGTGGCGGCTAGCGGCCTGAATCTGGAAGAGTCCGAGTACGGCCGCCGCCGCCTCGCCGATCTGGATCGCGACATCGCCCGCTTCCGCACCGAGGCAGCTCGTGCCGGCACCGACGCTCCGGACGGGGTCTACGGCTACGGCAACGTCGGCGATCGCCTTCAGACGCTCGAGACCCAGCGCGGCGAGGTTCGCGACCTTCTCGGCAAGATCGATTTCCTCAAGACGGTGAACTCCGCCCTGATCCTGCGCTTCCTCGCCGTGGTCGCGGCGCTGTGGTTGATCTGGACGGCATGGTCCGGCGCCGTTCTGCGACCCTGGGAACTGGCCGCCGGAGGCGCGGCCGTGGTGGCCGGTGGCCTCGCCGTCGCCCTCCGCTCCGCCATGCTGGGCGTCATGACCGCAGGCCCCGGCGTCGGCACGGCAGAGGCTGCACAGCTCGGGACGCTCTTCTCATTGGGAGTCGCGCCGTGGCTGATGCTGGCTGCCGGTGCCGCCCTGATCGCCTCCGGGCTCGGACTGATACGCAACCCTCTCGCCTGTGGGTGAACGGGCTGGAGACCGAAGCCCTTGCGCAGGACCCGTTCGCCTCGGTGGGGAGTGGCGGAGAGGGTGGGATTCGAACCCACGGTACCCGTAAAGGCACGCCGCATTTCGAGTGCGGTACATTCGACCACTCTGCCACCTCTCCGCGGGGCCGAAACGCTTCGGTCGAAAGCGAGCGGCTTCTCTAATCATCCGCATCGCTGCGCGCAAGCGCGGATCGCGGCTCAGCGCAGGGCGGGCAGGGGGAGGCCGGGCGCCTGGCCGTCGGCGGGGTCAAGACCCGTGGCGCGGAACAGGGCGGCGGGGCGGCCGCCGGTGCCGGTCGAGGCGGCCCCGGTGGGCGCGACGAGACCCGTGCGTTCCACCCCCCGCCGGAAATTCTGCTTGTGCAGGGCGATGCCCGTCACCGCCTCGGCCGCGGCTTGCAGCTGCGACAGGGTGAAGGTCGGCGGGGTCAGGTCGAACAGCACGGGACGATACCGCAGCTTGGACCTCAGCCGTCCCAGCCCCGTCGCCAGGATGCGTCGGTGGTCCGACGCCATCGGTCGGCCCGGCGCCGTCGCCGGAACGGCTCGCCTCGCGTCGCGGGCGGCCTCGGCGACCACGCCGGCCTCGTAGAGCAGCTCATAGCGTTCCAGCACGCGCGATTCCGACCAGCGCGCCTCGCCCCCTGCGAACAGGGAGTCCACCCGGACCCGGCGCTTCGCGTCCGCGCCGGCCCAGGCGGCCAGCGCGTCGTCGATCGCGGGTTGAACGGCTGCCGGACCGCCGCGGCGATCCTCCCAGGGGAAGAAGTCCAGCACGGGCGTCCAGCGCGCCTCCGCGCCCGGCGGATCGGCCGCTTCCGCCGTCAGGGCCAGATAGCCGACCGAAACCTCGCGCGCGCCCGTGGGACCCGGCGTCGCCCGCGGGCTGGCCCGACCCGCGTCGCCGAAGGTGTACAGCTGTTCCACGAAGCCCAGCCGGAACCCCGTCTGGGCCGTCACGAAGTCCCGCAGCGCGCGCTCGAAGGTTCGATCCCTGACCGGGTCGAAGGGTCCGAAGGGCAGGGCGGCCGGCCCCGGTTCGCCGCGCCCGTCGTCGCCGGCGGTGGTCAGGACGCAGGCGCGGCCGTCGCGGATCGCCATGACGACGGCGGACAGACCGATGCGGACGCCCTGACCCGCCATGCTCACTCCGTGTGCCAGGCGTCGGCACCCGCCACCGTGCCCATGGCCTCGGACAGGGTGCGATAACGCTCGACGTAGCGGGCCTGCGCCTCGGGCGCGCTGAGCGGGGTGATGGTCAGGTCGTAGCCCGGGGGCGGCGCGCCGAAGAAGCCGAGCGCCTCCTCGCGCGAGAAGCCGGCCAGCTGCGTCGCCTCGAAGAAGGCGCAGGCCTTGTCGGCCTCCTTGATCAGTTTCTTGATCTCCAGCGGGTTCTTCGGCGGCAGGCCGAAGCGGATGTGGATGGCGTGCTCCAGCCGCGCCTCGAAATCCTTGTAGCTGACACCCAGCGCCGCCTTGAACGGCGAGATCATGTCGCCGATCACATATTCCGAGGCGTCGTGCAGCAGGGCCGCCAACCGCCATTTCGGTTCGATCCCGGGGCGGATGTGGGCGACGATTTCCTCCACCACCACGCTGTGCTGGGCGACGGAGAAGGCGTGCTCGCCGATCGTCTGGCCGTTCCACCGCGCCACGCGCGCCAGGCCGTGGGCGATGTCCTCGATCTCGATGTCGAAGGGCGACGGGTCCAGCAGGTCCAGCCGCCGTCCCGAAAGCATGCGCTGCCAGGCGCGCGGCGCGGGCTTGCGCGAGGTTCCGGGGGCGATCTTCGACTTGGCGGGGGCGCGGATGGGCAAGGCGGCTTCCTGACGTCGGCGGGTCAGGTGACGCAATGAGGCCCCGGGATCAATCCCCGACGTTGAGCGACACCAACGCCTCGGCGTCCTCGAAGGCCGCCTCCTTGTCGTCGTCCTTGGACCGGACGAGGGCGACGACCAGGGGGCCGCCCTGCGGGCCACGGGCCTCATAGCCGACCAGGCGCCAGCCGCTGGCGGCCTCGTCGCCGTCGGTCAGGATCCATTTGGCGCGGGTCGCGTCGCCGTGGGACCGCACCCGAACCTCGGCACCGCCAGAGTCGGCGCGCACGCTGACGGACTCGTCTCCGGCGTCCACCGAGGCGGTCGCCGTGGCGTCGGCCTCCGGCGTGTCGTCCTTGGCCTCGATTCGGATCCCGCCGATGCGCACGTCCGCCGTTTCGCCCTGCGCGTCCACGCTGATGCCCGGCAGGCGGACGGAGGCCCGGTCGCCGTCGGCGTTCACGGCCACCTGCGGCCCTTCTCCGGTGGGACCCCCGGCGATGCCGCTCCGCAGCTCCGATTCCAGGCCCTCGAGAACAGATGTCGGATCACCCTTGAGCGGCACCAGCCGCAGTTCGACGGAGGCCCCCCGGGGCCCCACATAGGAACAGACCGTTCCGCCGTCCGTCACGGCCCCCTTGCGGGTCAGCTGGCCCTGGGTCTCCGGACACTGCAGCGTCTCGACGACCCTCAGCACGCCGCGCGGCTTGCCGGAAGAATCGCCGGTCGAAATGCTGACCGAGCGTTCGCCATCGCAGGCGACGAGGCCAAGGCCGGCCAAGGCGATCAGGGGAAGCAGGGAACTGCGGAGACGCATGGTGAACTCTTCCTTTGACGTCATCCTGCGCCGATCGACGGTCATATCCAGTGAAATCGAGGTAACCGGCGTGACCGTCAGGCGCCGGGTCTGCCGCTTTCGCGCCGCGCGAGGAAGGCCAAGCGCTCGAACAGGTGCACGTCCTGCTCGTTCTTCAGCAGGGCCCCGTGAAGCGGCGGGATCAGCTTGCCCGGCGTCTTTTCCCGCAGTGTCTCGGGCGCGACGTCATCGACCAGCAGCAGCTTCAGCCAGTCCAGCAACTCCGAGGTGGACGGCTTCTTCTTCAGCCCCGGCGTCTCGCGGATCTCGTAGAAGGTCTTCAGCGCCTCGGCCACCAGCCGCTTCTTGATGCCGGGGAAATGCACCTCGACGATCGCCTCCATCGTCTCCGCATCGGGAAAGCGGATGTAGTGGAAAAAGCAGCGCCGCAGAAAGGCGTCCGGCAGCTCCTTCTCGTTGTTCGAGGTGATGATCACGATGGGCCGCACCTCGGCCCGGATCGTCTCGTCCGTCTCCTGGACATAGAACTCCATCCGGTCGAGTTCCTGCAGCAGGTCGTTCGGAAACTCGATGTCGGCCTTGTCGATCTCGTCGATCAGAAGGACGGGGCGCACCGGGGCGGTGAACGCCTCCCACAGCTTGCCCTTCTTCAGATAGTTGCGGACGTCGTGGACCCGCGCCTCGCCCAGCTGGGAGTCGCGCAGCCGGCTGACCGCGTCATACTCGTACAGACCGTTGTGCGCCTTGGTCGTGGACTTGACGTGCCACGTGATCAGCGGGGCCTTCAGAGCGCCCGCGACCTCATAGGCCAGCACCGTCTTTCCCGTCCCCGGTTCACCCTTGATCAGCAGCGGCCGTTCCAGCGCGACCGCGGCGTCGACCGCCATGCGCAGGTCGTCGGTGGCGACGTAGTTGGACGTGCCTTCGAAACGGCTGCGGCTGACCATGAGGCGGGGCTCCCCTGAGTTTCGGCTCAGGATTAGCCCGGAAACGCCGGGGTTAACAGCGTTCAGGTGATGCGTTTGGGCGTCGCGGGATCGCTGGCGGGGAAGGTCTCCTCCACGCCCTCGTCGATCAGGGCTTCCTGCCGGTCCTCGGCGTCCTTCAACTGCGGCTTCAGCTGGTCCGGCTTTTCGTTCGTCTTGCGGGTGCCGTCGGTCATCGGGGGGTCTCCTGCGTCTGCGGGGCCTCGTCCGGGGCATATCCCAGCGAGGCGATGTCGTCGTCGGCCAGGCGTTTGGCCTCCCAGTGGGCGGCGCTGGCCTGGGCCCCGCGCTGCTCGCGCATCAGCCCGGTGTAGACCAGCTCGACCTCGTCGGGCCCGCCGTGCGGCTCGCCGTCGTCGTCGCCCTCGGTCTCTCCCTCGTCCAGAAGCGCGTCGGCTTCCGCTTCCAGGGTTTCGCGTCGGCGCAGACCGTCGTCATCCGCATCCGATCCGGCGTCGTCGTCCTCTGCCTGGTCGTCCTCGCCGGCGTCGCCGTCGGCCTGGGTGGCGTCGAACACCGGATCCAGCTCGTCGAGCAGCATCTCGGTGTCGCCCTCGTCGTCCAGATGGGTTTCGTCGAAGGTCTCGGACTGATCCTGTTCGTCGATCTCGGGCATGTCGCTCTCCTGTCGGAGAGGACAACGGGTCGGGTCAGGGGGCGTTCCCCGTTTCCGACACCATGTCGTCCAGCGCCGCCCGCACTTCGGCGATGCACGCCGGCCAGCCGTCGAACGCGCGGCGGAACAGCCGTGTCCGGGGATAGAAGGGATAGCGGTCGGTGTTCAGCAGGTGCCAGTCGTCCGGCGCCGTCAGCATCCAGACGTCAGCCCCCACCGCGGCCGCGATGTTCGTCCCCGCGATGCCCGGCCCGACGACGAGATCCAGCGCGCAGGACATGGCGGCCAGATCCTCCAGATCATCCTTCAGGTCGAACGGCGGGGTCCAGATGCGCACGCCCGCCGCCTCGGCTGCGGCCAGGTCGGCGACCACGTCGCCGCACTGCAGGTTCACCATGACCGCACCCGGCGTCTCCAGAACCGGGCGCCATCGGTCGAAGCTCGAGAAGTACCGGCCGCGCGATCCGGTCAGGATCAGGCTCTTCCAGTGCAGCCCGACCTTCACTCCGGGGCCCAGCGCCTTCAGTTCGGCGGTCCACCGCGCCACCCGCTCCGGATCGGCGGTCAGATAGCCGGCGCGGTCCGGGAAGGCGTCGAGTGTGGGCCGGAACTCGGCCAGAAGCGTCGCCATCGGCGTCCAGAAATCGATCGGCCGGGCGCCATCGGGTCGCTCGTCGACCTCGGGGATGATGCGGTGCAGCCGGCCGTTGATGCGCACGGTGCGGTGCCCGATCACCCGCGCCGTCGGGAAACTGCGCTGGAACAGGGTCACCAGGCGCGGCTCCACCGCCACATGAACCTCGCCGTCCGGCCCGACGGCCTCGATCACGTCGCCGACACAGCCGCCGAACACCATCTCGTCGGCCAGACCCTGCTCGCCGACGATCAGGACGGACCGCCCCGACAAGGCCTCGTCGGCCCGGCGCGGCGAGCCCGTCACCACCTGCATGGCGTCCGGCATGTCCGGGTCCAGCCGGACCTCGTATTCGTGGAAGCCCTCGGGGATCCGGCCGATCCCCATCAGGGTCATGGCGCGGGCCATCCGCATCATGGCGGTCTCATAGCCGGGCTCCGCGCCCTTCAGGCCGGCCTCGAAATCCTCCAACGCCCCGGCCAGATCGCCCAGAGGCTGGCGCGCGTTGGCGCGGTTGTAGCGGGCCTTGGCCAGATCGGGGTCCAGCCGCAGGGCCTCCTCGAAGAAGGGCAGGCTCTCCGCCATCCGGCCCTGGTCGCTCAGCACCGTGCCAAGGGTATTCCACAGAAGGGCACTGGTCGGCTCCACCTGGATCATGCCCCGCAACAGGTCGACCGCCTCGTCATAGCGGTTCTGCTCGCGCAGCACGCAGGCCAGGTTGTTGGTGCCGTCGACGTGCCCCGGCTCGGCGGCGAGAAATTTCTGCAGCAGCTTCTCGGCGATTTCCAGATGCCCCAGCCGCTGCGCCAGCCGGCTCAGGTCGTGGGCGATGGCCGGATCCTCCGGCAGTAGCGTCAATGCCGCCTCATAGGCCTGGATCGCCTCCACGAACCGGCCGGCTTTCTCCTGACAGATGGCCAGCACGTGCCAGGCCAGACCCGAGGTCTCGTCGATCCGCAGCGCCTCCAAGGCCCGGTTCGCGCCGGCATCGAAGTCGCGCAGCCGGATCGCGCCCACAGCCGCCTTCAGCAGCTCCATCAGCCGCTTCTGCTTCTTCAGCGCGCCGCCACCGGCCAGATTGCGGGACAGGCGGCGAAGGGCGTCAGCCGAGGCCGAATCCCCCGCCGTGCCCTGTGCCACCGGGGCTGGGGCGTGGACCAGCGGCTGGTCGGTGACGTCCTGGACGGTGTCGGGGGCGGTCATGCGGCGGCTCGCGCGGGGAATCGAAGGGCGGCACGATCCTGGAGTGGTGCGTCACAACACCTGGTTAACCACGTCCGTTCATCCTGCGTCAGCCGCGCGACGGATAGCGTCCGATCGCGCGGGCCGGGGAGAGCCGCACCATGCCGTTGAAACTGTCGCTGAAGCCGGGCGAGAAGTTCGTACTGAACGGCGCCGTGGTCCAGAACGGCGACCGCCGCGGCGTGCTGATCCTCCAGAACAAGGCCAGCGTCCTGCGCGAGAAGGACATCATGCAGGTCGAGGACGTGAAGACTCCGGCCGCCCGGATCTATTTCCCGGTCATGATGATGTACCTGGACGAGGCTGCGGCCCCGCGGGTCTACGACGAATTTGCCCTGCGCCTGTCGGAGTTCATGAGCGCGACGCGCAATCCGGACATCCTCAGCGAATGCGTCGCCGCCTCGCGGCACGTGATGGCGCGGGAGTACTACAAGGCCCTGATGTCGGCCCGCAAACTGGTGGATTACGAGGAACAGCTGTCGAATGTCGCTTCAGGCGTACAAGACCGCGGCGACGCGGGCTGAATCCCCGCGCGAGCTGGAATACCGGCTGTTCGGCCAGGTGACGCGCGCGCTGATGCACGCCGCCACCGTGCCGGCCGACGACATCGCCACGCGCATCGACGCGCTGGACTGGAACCGGCGGCTGTGGTCGACCCTGGCCACCGACTGCTCGGACCCCGACAACTCCCTGAACAATCCGCTGAAGGCCCAGATCATCTCGATCAGCCTGTTCGTCAGCCGCCACTCCTCGGCCGTGATGCGCGGGGATGAGGATTTCGAGCCGCTCATCGACATAAACCGCATGGTGATGCAGGGCCTCGCCCCGGGTGCCGAGGCGGCCTGACGCTTCCGACCAGGGAAGAATTGCCGGGCGGCACGTTCGCCCGGCTTCACGCTCAATGAAATCAAGGGACTGAGGCGGCATCCGTCTTGCGTCGCGCCCGGGCGAACCAGAACCGGTTCAGCGGCCAGAAGGCCGCCAGACCCCCCGACCAGAACGGAAGGACCCGACCATGAGCAACTCGGTCAACACCAACGTGGGCGCGCTCATCGCGCTCCAGAACCTGAACGCCACCAACGCCGAACTGGCGGTCACTCAAAGCCGGATCAACACCGGCAAGAAGATCGCCAGCGTGAAGGACAACGGCGCCATCTGGGCCATCGCCCAGGGGCAGCGTGCCGACATCGGTGCCTTGGGGGCGGTCAAACAGTCGCTCGACCGGGGCGTAGCCGCGGTCGACGTCGCATTGGCGGCGGGCGAGACGGTCTCCGACCTCTTGCTCCAGCTGAAGGAGAAGGCACTGGCGGCGACCGACGCGTCGCTGAAGACGGCGGCACGTGCCGCGCTGAACGAGGACTTTGAAGCGCTTCGCGACCAGATCGCGACGGTCACCAACAACGCCGAATTCAACGGGGTCAACCTGCTGAAGACCGGCGCGACCGGCTTCAACGCACTGGCGAACGCTCAAGGCTCCGCCACCATCACGGTGGGTGCCGAGATCCTTTCGCTGGGCGGGACCATCGTCAGCGTGGCCACGACCCAGGCGATCGACACCCTGACCAAGGCGGCCAGCGCCTTGACCGCGGTGAACAACTCGATCGACGCGGTGTCCGGCGCGCTCGCGCGTCTGGGCACCAAGTCCAAGGCCCTGACCACCCATCTGACGTTCGTCGGCAAGCTGACGGACTCGTTGGAGTCGGGCGTGGGCAACCTGGTCGACGCCGATCTGGCGAAGGAGAGCGCCAAGCTCCAGGCGCTGCAGACGAAGCAGCAGCTGGGCGTCCAGGCCCTGTCCATCGCCAACCAGACGCCGCAGCTGGTGCTGTCGCTGTTCCGGGGCTGAGGCCCACGTGATCGGAAGGCCGGAGGGTTCGCCCTCCGGCCTTCTCGTCAGAAGACGCGGACGATCATCTCCCAGGTCGCCGCCAGCACCCGGCTGACGGTCTCCCAGACGATCCAGGTGAAGGTGGCCATGCCGGCCGAGCCGACCCAGCCGACCAGCATCATCACCCCGTCCTTCTGCATCAGGCCGAAGCCGAAAGCGGCGACGATCAGGGACGGAAACAGGTTGAAGCCGATCAGCGGCAGCATCAGCACTGCAGCCCAGATCATGCACATCAGGCCGATCAACGCCTCGGACAGGTCGCTGCTCATGAAGCTGAGCCGCGGCCGGCTGAACCGTTCGACCCGCTCCAGCCGCCCCTTCACCTTGGTCGCCGCCTCGGCGAAGGCCGGGCGCGGAAGGTCGCGCTTCAGGATCCAGCCCGGCAGCCACAGCTCGTCACGCCGGAACAGCAGCTGTACCCCGATGATCATGATGGGGATGCCCAGGAGGGTGGTCGTGCCCGGGATGACGCCGATCACGGCGCTCAGCAGGCCGAGGATCAGCAGCAGGGCACCGAACCCCCGTTCCCCGAAGGTGCCGACAAGTTCGTGCATCGGCAGCACGGGATCCTCGATCGCGCCGACGTCGACCAGCACCTGAGAGAAGGGCCGAGCGCTGAAGGAGTTGGAGTCGTCGTTCATGGGGCCGCCGCCGAACAGGGTCATCCGTCTGTAGGCACCTCTCGTCCCGCCGCGCCACTTAAGAAATGGACAGGGGGCGGGTCAGCGGTCCGCCACATGCTCTGGCTTGCCCTTGCGCGGCGTGGCGGCGAACTCTTCCAGCTGCTTTTCACTCATCGACTCGACCATCTCTCTGGACGCGCCCTTGAGCTTCGATTTCGGCGTGTCTCCGCGTTTGGCGCTGAGCGCGGCCGCGGCGGCCTTCTGCTGTGCGGCGGATTTGGCGGGCATGACGGCTCTCCCTTCCTCCCGGAATGAAGCGGCGACCGCCTCGAACGTTCCTCAGGTCAGTCTTGCCTGCAGCCATTCAGCCGCGAAATAGCGACGCTCATTGAAAGTCAGGTTGCCGTCATCTTGAAGGGCGGCTGCTGCGATTGCGGGCAGTTCCAGCCGAAACGCCTCGTACCATGTCCAGATCGCTGCAGCGCCCGGAACGCGGGCCTGCCGCTCAGTCTGATGTGAAAGCCAGTCTCGCGTCTGCGCCGATGCCTCTCGAGGTGCGCATCCGTGGGCGCGAATGTCTTGGCCTGCGATGTCGGACAGTGCGCGCTGATATCTGAAAGGTTCGCGATCGAAGATCGTACAAGACTTCTTGCGCGACCATCCTTCGCTGAACCGGGCCGCTCCGAGAAACAACCCCAGCTCAAACGGCATGTTGAATCTCGGAAGGCCGTCATCCAGCTCCATGAAGGAAATATCGTGGATGCCCAGTCGGCAATCGCGGATCAGGTCCGCGATCTTGTCGAACCTTACCTGCCCCGCGTCATCGAATTCGCGGGCGCATCTCGGCGCAAAGCCGCAGGCTTGCACCGTGAAGACGATTGCGTGGAACACGTCCTGGCGGTCGGCGCTGAACGGCGCGTTGATAAAGACGGACTTGCGATAGCCATTCGGAGCCCGACTCATTCGGGCGCCTTATTTTTTCGCGAGCTCGGCCGCCAGCCGTGATTCATTCACTCGCCGAGGTTTGGCGAACTCGACGATGCGGAAGCCCTTGCTGGTCGTGGTTTGGCCTATCGGCGCGGTGAACCGCCCCGAAACGTCGCTTCGCTTCACCCAACCCGAATAATGGCCCGAGGGTTTGCTCATGCGCCATACATAGCACTGGGGGGATGAATGGGAAGTGTTACGCCCCCAGCAGCTCCCGCCCGATCAGGAAGCGGCGGATCTCGTTCGTCCCCGCGCCGATGTCGTACAGCTTGGCGTCGCGGACCAGCCGCTCGACCGGCCACTCCTTGGTATAGCCTGCGCCGCCCAGGGCCTGCACGGCCTCCAGCGACACCTTCACCGCGTTCTCGCTGGCCAGCAGGATTGCGCCCGCCGCGTCGTACCGGGTCGTCTTGCCCTGGTCGCAGGCGCGCGCCACGGCATAGACGTAGGCCCGGGCGCTGTTCAGGGCCACGTACATGTCGGCGACCTTGGCCTGCATCAGCTGGAAGCTGCCGATCGGCTTTCCGAACTGCTTGCGGTCGCGGACGTAGGGCAGGACCACGTCCAGCGCCGCCTGCATGATCCCCAGCGGCCCGCCCGACAGGACGGCGCGCTCATAGTCCAGACCGCTCATCAGCACGGCCGCGCCGCGTCCCTCACCGCCCATGACGTTGTCTTCCGGGACCTCGCAGTCCTCGAAGACCAGCTCGGCGGTGTCCGAGCCGCGCATGCCCATCTTGTCCAGCTTCTTCGAGACGCTGAACCCCTTCATGCCCTTCTCGATCAGGAAAGCGGTGACCCCGCCGTTGCCGTCGCCGGTGCGGGCATAGACCACCAGCGTCTCGGCCGTGGGCGAGTTGGTGATCCAGAACTTCGTGCCGTTCAGGACGTAACGATCGCCCTTCTTCTCGGCGCGGGTCCGCATCGACATGACGTCCGAGCCGGACCCGGCCTCCGACATGGCCAGCGATCCCAGATGCTCGCCCGAGATCAGCTTCGGCAGGTACTTCGCCTTCTGCTCCGGCGTGCCCCAGCGGCGGATCTGGTTGACGCACAGATTGGAGTGGGCGCCGTAGCTCAGGCCGATCGAGGCCGAGGCGCGGGAGACCTCCTCCATCGCCACCACGTGTTCCAGATAGCCCATGCCCAGACCACCGAACTCTTCCTCGACGGTGATGCCGTGCAAGCCCAGCTCGCCCATCTCGGGCCACAGGTCGCGGGCGAATTCGTTCTTTTCATCGATCTCGGCCGCGCGCGGCGCCAGCCGGTCGGCGGCCCAGCGGGCGGTGGTCTCGCGGATGGCGTCGGCGTTCTCGCCGAGGCCGAATTCCATGCTTTGGGGGGCGAAGGGAATGCTCATGCCCGCCGCCTAGCATCGTTCACGCGACGTGCGAAGCGTCAGGCCTTGCGACGCGTGGTCCGGACCCAGAGGTGCCACGAGGCCGCCCCGACGCAGACCGCGCCGATCACCGCCAGGGTCCAGGCCACCGCAGAGGTCTCACCCATCGGGGACGGATCCTCCACCGCGACCCGAAAGGCGGCGGCCGAAACGGCGCAGGAGACCAGCCCGAGGCCGCCCATGATCACGTACATCCCCGTCTCGCTCCAGTCGAAGCGGCGCGGCTCGGCGGGTGCCTCCTCGTGGCGCAGGATCGACACCTGCGAAGGCGCGTCGACGAACAACGGATCCTGCGCGGGCCCCGCGGCGGGCCGATCTTCCTCGCCCCAGACCGGGCGGGCAGCCGTCGCCTCGATCTCGGGCGGCGGGGTCAGGATCAGCGGTTCGACGACGGGCGCCGGGAAGGCGGACTGCGCCGGTTGCGGCCACGAATTCGGGACTGACCTTCCGTCCGCCAGGGCCTCGACCACGGGCGTCTCGACCGGGGGCAGGGGGGCCGGCGTCATGCTGACAGGGGTGGTCGCTGGTGCCACCGGCAAGGAGAAGCCGGGCAGGGGGCCGACCACGGCCACGCCGTAGCGCGCCACCCACTGCGGCGGCGTCGCGGTGGCGACGGGATCGGCGGCGGGCGCGGGCCCCGGCTCGGAAGGCACAGGCTGGACGCCGTCGTCGGTCATCGCGCCGAAGGCGGGCACGATGACGGGCGACGGCGATTCGGAAGGCGTCTGCGGCTGCGGCGGAACTTCAGGCGCGTCGGTCGCAACCTCGCCCAACAGAGCGGCGACCGCGGCGGCGCGCGCCTCGGCCAGGGGAGGCGCCGGCTCGGGCGTGGGCAGAGGGGCGGACAGCAGGTCGGCGAGGGCGACCGGCCGGTCCGGATCGGCGAGGAACAGCGCCCGTTCCGCGGCGCGGCGGCGCAGTCCGGCGACGGCGGGGGACGGTTCGCTCCAGGCCAACAGGGCCTCGGCGGCGGCGTCGGGCCGTCCTTCGGACAGGCGAGCGTGCACGTCGGAGGCCAGGAATCGCGCGACGCCGACCGAGAAGGCGAAGCTGGCGACGGCGTCGAACTGGTGGGCGTTCAGCGCGACCGGCAGGGCGTTCAGCGCGCTGACCACCGGCAGAAGATCGTATTGAAGCAGCAACTCCGCATCGGCCTCGCCGACCGTCAGGCCCTCGCGCGCCGACGTCCGGTGGCCATAGCCGATCACCCAGCCCTCGGCGTCGCGCTCGGCGCGGGCGCGGAAGCCTTCGAAGCTCTTCAGCAGCACGACTCCCTCGCGGGAGACCTTGCGGCGGACGGTGGCGGCGGGTTCGGACACGGGGTGTTCCAGATCGGGACGACGGGTTTCGCTCATGAGGCGACGGAGCAAGCCCCGGGCCGGACTAGAGCAGCACCGCCGTCGCCAGTCCGAGGAAGATCAGGAAACCAAAGAAATCCGTCGTCGCCGTGACGAAGACCGCCGAAGACACCGCGGGGTCCTGCTTCAGCTTTGACAGGGTCAGCGGCGTCAGCACCCCGACCGAGGCCGCGATCATCAGGTTCAGCACCATGGCTGCGGCGATCACAGCGCCGATGCGCCAGTCGCCCGACCACCACCCGGCCGCCACGCCGATCAGCGGTGCCAGTACCAGACCGTTGGCCAGCCCCACCGCCAGTTCGCGGAAGAAGGTCCGGCGCGCGTTGGAGCTGTTCAGCTCGCGCGTCGCCAGTGCCCGCACCGTGACCGTCAGGGCCTGGGTGCCGGCATTGCCGCCGATGGCCGAGACGATCGGCATCAGCGCCGCCAGCGCCACGATCTGTTCGATCGTGCCGCCGAAGAAGGCGATCACGCCGGCACCAAGGGCTGCGGTGAACAGGTTCACCGCCAGCCACGGAACGCGCCCGCGCACGATCTCGGGAACGGTCGAGCCGCGGTCCTCGTCCGACACGCCGGCCAGACGCAGGATGTCCTCGCGGTTCTCCTCCTGGATGATGTTGACGATGTCATCGACGGTGATCTGGCCCACCAGACGCCCGGCAGAATCGATCACCGGGGCCGAGATCAGGTGGTACTTCTCGAAAATATAGGCGACCTCTTCCTGGTCCTGGTCGACGGTGATCTCGTTGACCGGCTCCATGATGTCGGCCAGCGCGATGTGGCGCGGCGCGCGCAGAAGCCCGCTCACCGGCACGCTTCCCACTGGCCGGTTCAGGGGATCGACCACATAGATGTCGAAGAACAGCTCGGGCAGGTCCTCGCCCTGCTTGCGGACGTGGTCGATGGTGTCGCCGACGTTCCAGAACTCGGGCGCGGCCATCACCTCGCGCTGCATCAGACGGCCGGCGGAATCCTCGGCATAGCCCAGCGAGCTCTCGATCGCCGCCCGGTCCACCTCCGGCATGGCGGCCAGAACGCGCTCGCGCTGGTCGTCCTCCAGGTCCTCGACCACCGCGGCCGCGTCGTCAGAATCCAGTTCCTGCAGCGCCTCGGCCAGCGTCAGGTGCGGAACGCGCTCCAGCACCTCCTCGCGGATGCCGTCGTCCAGCTCGGGCAGGGTCTCGGCCAGCAGGTCCGGCGGCAGCCACTGCACCACCACGGCGCGGTGCTCGGCCGTCAGGAATCCCATCAGGTCCGCGACGTCCGCCGGGTGCAGGTCCTCGGTCAGGTCGCGCAGACGCATCCCGTCGCCGTCGTCGGCGGCGTCGACCACCTTCTCGACGAAGGCCGGCGTCAGGACATAGTCCTCGTCCAGGGCTTCGTGATCGATCCCGGGCGCAGGGGGGGCGATGGCGTCGGTGCTCACGCGTCGTCCTCCCCTGTTTGATCAGCGTTTCGCCGATGTGCGTCCTTCGAAAGTCAGATGGTGCGGTCGAGAAGACTCGAACTTCCACTCCGGTTAGGGAACAGCGACCTCAACGCTGCGCGTCTACCAATTCCGCCACGACCGCTCGCATCGGAGCGGGGGCGATAGCCGAAAGGCGCGAGGAAGGGAAGGGGCGGGAACGTCGTCCCGCCGACATACGTTTGTTGCCCTCGAAGGAGAGCGACATGCGTAAGTTCCTGATGATCACCGCCGTGGCCGCTGCGGCCCTCACCCTGCCTGCCGCAGCGATGGCGCAGAACGGAAACGGCAACGGCAAGGGACAGGGAAACGGCCGCGGACAGGCCGAGCGCGGCCCCGACCGCGACGACGGCGACCGTGGACGCGGTCGCGGCCAGGAGCGCGCCGAACGTCGGGACGATGATCGCGGCCCGCGCGCCAAGGGCGACGACCGCCGCCGGGAACGCGCCGAAGTTCGCGTCCAGCCCGGCCCGCGCGCTCGCGACCGCGACGACGACCGCCGCTGGGACGAACGGCAGGTCCGGCGGGCCGTGCGTGACGGCGCGCCCGCTGTTGTCCTCCGTGACGCCCCGCGAAACGTCTACATCCAGGGCTGCCCCCCGGGCCTGGCGAAGAAGAACAACGGCTGTCTGCCACCCGGCCAGGCGCGCCAGATCGCGCGCGCCGACCGCCGATGGGACGACTGGTACTGGGGCCGCACGCGCGACGACGGTCGCTGGCGCTATGATGACGGCTACGTCTATCGCGTCGCCGACAATGGCGGCGTGGCGGGCTGGCTTCCCGTGCTGGGCGGCGCTCTGGGGCTCGGCAACCTCTGGCCGCAGCAATACCAGTACGCCCCCGCTCCGCAGTACTACACGGACTACTGGCGCGTGAACGAAGGCTACGACTACCGCTACGCCGACGGGGTGATGTACGGCGTCGACCCGCAGACGCAGGCCATCGGTTCGGTCGTCGCCCTGCTGACCGGCCAGCAATGGGACATCGGCCAGCGGATGCCGTCGGGCTACGACGTCTACAACGTGCCCTATGCCTATCGGGGCCAGTACGCGGACACCGCGGACAGCTGGTATCGGTACAACGACGGCTACGTGTACCAGGTCGATCCCACGACCCAGCTGGTGCAGGCCGTGATCCAGCTGCTCGTCTGAAGGTAACCGGCATGATCCGCATTTCGACCGTTGCCGTTCTGACCGCACTCTCGCTGGTCGCATGCAATCCGGCACCGACGGCAGGAGCCGGCGGGACCGCTGAGCCCTCATCGCGAACCCTGGCCGCGGAGCTGAAGGGTGCGCGGGACCTCGGCACGCTGCGGGCCGTGCTGGCAAACTCCGGGCTGGAGAAGGTGCTCGAGGGCGTGGGCCCCTACACGGTCTTCGCGCCGATCAACGGTGCCTTCGCCGACGCTGAGGACGTGGATTTCCGCGATGAGGGCGAAAAGGCCCAGGCCGCCGCGTTCCTGCGCTCGCACATGGTGCCCGGGGCCGTCACCCGGACCGACGTCCTCGCCGCGATAGGGAGAGCGGAGGACGGCCAGGTCGAGCTGCGCACGTTGGACAACGGCCTGATCACCATGACCCGTGAGGGCGAGGCGGTGGTGGCCACGCTCGCGGACGGCGCGCGCGCGGTGCTGACGGAAGACGAGATCCTCGCGTCAAACGGCGTGATCCAGCCCATCGACGGCGTGCTGCTCAAGCCGCCGGCGGCCTGATGTCTCAGGCCGCGCCGGCCATGTAGTCGTAGACGTCCGCCGCGCGGGTCACCGTGATCGAGATGCGGTCGTCGCTGATCGAGATTTCGCCGCGCGCCACCGGGTGGTTGTTGGCCAGGATCCAGACTTCGTCGTGCTCCGACGCGTCCAGCGGGATCACCGCGCCACGGCCCATCTTCAGCAGTTGCGCCATGGGCAGCACGGATCGCCCCAACACGACCGAGATCTCGACGTCGACGGCTTCGATCTGGCTCATGGGGGACGCGGACTCGAACTGACTGGCGGCGGCAGGGTGTTGCATGGCGCTCCGACGCCCCACATTGGTCGGCCATGCTTTCCCAAGCCTTAAATTCCGGCGACCCGCGGCTGATTCGCACCGACGGCGCCGCCGTGGAATGGGTGGTCTCGCCGGGGCGCGTCGATCACCCGGAGGCGGTGGCCGAAATGGAGGCGCGCGTGGCCGCGATCGCCGAGGGACGGGCCCCTGAACGGGTCTGGCTGCTGGAGCATCCGCCGCTCTACACCGCCGGCGTCTCGGCCCGGGACGAGGACCTGCTGGACGCCCGTTTTCCTGTGCACAGGACCGGGCGCGGTGGCCAGTTCACCTACCATGGACCGGGTCAGCGCGTGGCCTACGTCATGCTGGACCTGACCGCCCGCGGCCGTGACGTGCGCGCCTTCGTGCGCGGGCTGGAAGCCTGGTTGATCGGGGCGCTGGGCAGCTTCGGCGTCGAGGCGGACGTCCGCGACGGACGGGTCGGCGTCTGGGTCGAACGCAAGGGGCCCGGCTGGTCGCGCGAAGACAAGATCGCCGCCATCGGTGTGAAGGTCCGCAAATGGGTCAGCTTTCACGGCGTCAGCCTGAACGTCGAACCCGACCTGCTGCATTTCGGCGGCATCGTGCCCTGCGGCATCAGCGAGCACGGTGTCACCAGCCTGGTCGACCTCGGCGTGCCCGCGAGCATGGACGAGGCAGACGCCGCGCTGATGGCGTCGTTTCAGGAAGTGTTCGGTCCCGTGCGCAGAGTTGCGGCGCACGACGCCGGAATCGGTGCAAACCTGAGCTGAACCCGCCCCGGCGGGCAGGTACCGGAGCGTCGCATGAGCCACGTCGAGATCGAGAGGCCGCCCGGCCGCTTCGACGTCGCCGACGATCTGGAGACCTTCTTCGAGGTTTCGCTGGACCTGCTCTGCATCCGTGCGCTCGACGGGTCCGTGGTCAAGGTCAGCCGGTCATGGGAGACCATCCTGGGCTGGCGTCACGGGGAGATCGAGGGCACGCAACTGCTCCGCCTTGTGCATCCCGAGGACCTGCCGGGCACGCAAGACAGCGCGCGGGAGGTGGAGGGGCGCCGCCCTCACGACCCCATCCTCGGCCACGTCAACCGCTATCGTCACAAGAACGGGACGTACCGCACGGTCGAATGGCGGGCGCAGCGCCACGGCGACCGGATCTACGCCGTCGCCCGCGACGTCACCGACCGACTGGCGGCGGAGCGGGACCTGCTGGAGGCCAAGCAGGCCGCGGAGGCGGCCAGCCGCGCCAAATCCGAGTTCCTGGCCAACATGAGCCATGAGATCCGCACCCCCTTGAACGGGGTGATCGGCGTCGTCGACGCCCTTGCCCGCACCGATCTCTCGCCCGTCCAGCAGGAATTGGTCGAACTGGTCCGCTCGTCGGGCGAAAGCCTGGAACGCCTGGTTTCCGACCTTCTCGACGTGTCCAAGATCGAGGCGGGCCGGCTGGAACTGGAAATCCGCCCCTTCGACCTGTCGGAGGCGATTGACGGTCCGCTGCAGATGCTCTCGGTCAAGGCCGCGGAGAAGGGGCTGGTCTTCGAGGTGGCCCGCGGCGACGAAGCCCACGGATGGTTCCTGGGCGATGCGCTGCGCGTACGCCAGGTGCTGACGAACCTTCTGTCGAATGCGGTGAAGTTCACCCAGGTCGGCGGCGTGGCGGTCCAGATCGATGTGGAGGACGGGACGCCGGACCCCGTGCTGGTCGTCGACGTCGAGGACACGGGTGTGGGCTTCTCGTCCGAGGCCGCGGCCACCCTGTTCGACCGCTTCACCCAGGCCGACGGTTCGATCACGCGCCGGTTCGGCGGCACGGGACTGGGCCTGGCCATCTGCCGGTCTCTGATGGATGTCATGGGCGGCACGATCTCGGCGACCTCGACGCCCGGCGTTGGCAGCCGGTTCTCGATCCGCCTGCCGTTGACGCGGACCCTCGCGGGCCGGGATGAAGCCGAGGCCCCGGCGATGCCCGATCGCGCTCTCAGGGTGCTGGTGGCGGAGGACCACCCGGTCAACCAGAAGGTAGTGCGCCTCATCCTTGACGCCCACGACTGCGAGACGACCATGGTCGGCGACGGGCGCGAGGCGGTCGCCGCCTACCGTGAAGGCGGCTGGGACGTGGTCCTGATGGACATGCAGATGCCCGAGATGGACGGCCTCGCCGCCACCCGGGCCATCCGCGCGATCGAGGGTGCCGGCGCGCGCACGCCGGTCATCATGCTCAGCGCCAACGCCATGGAGGCGCACCGGCATGAGGCCCTGGCCGCCGGGGCCGACATGCACCTGTCCAAGCCGATCACCGCCGCCGCCCTGATGGACGGAATCGCCCGCGCGACCGGCCAGAGTCAGTGAGGGCGGGCCCGACACGGCCAAGCTGTGACATCGTCATACGGCCCTGCTAGCGTCCGCGCGTGAAAGTCAGTTTCGTTCATGAGGCGCTGCGCGCGGCCACCGCCCCGCAGCATCAGCGTCTGGAGGTCGAAGCCGACCTGGAGGCGCGTCTTCGCGACACTGCGTGCCGGGGCGACGCCGTCGCCGGTCTCCTCCAGTTCCATCGTGAGGCCGATGCGGTGGCGGCGGCCTTCCGGCCGCTCCTCCACGCGGCCGACGTGCGGCCGGGCGAGCGCGTGGCCGCGCTGGAACGCGCTGTGGCGATCCTGGGCGGATCGACACCCACCACCCCCGTCATCGTGCCGCCCGGCGACCTGTCGGCCGTCCTCGGCTGGCTCTACGTCGCCGAGGGCTCCGTGCTGGGCGGGCGCGTGATGCGTAAGGCCATGGTGCGAGACGGGCTTGATCTCGCTGGTCTCGACTTCCTCGATCCTCACGGCGACCGCACGGGTCTGCGCTGGATCGGTTTTCTCGCCCTCGTCGAGGCGGCTGTCTCCGACGGTCGCGCCGTCGCGTCCGACGTCGTCGACGCGGCGGTCGTCGCCTTCGACCGCGCGCGCGTCGCGCTCGTCCCTCCGTCCACAGTGAGCCGCGCCGCGTGACCGACCAGATCGACCCCCGGACGCAGTCCGCCCTCAACCAGTGCGACCGCGAGCCGATCCATGTGCCGGAGGCAATCCAGCCGCATGGCCTGCTTTTTGTTCTCGACCGCGGCGATATGCATGTGGTCCGTGAGGCCGGCCGGATGAAGGCGCTGACAGGTCGCGACTCGTGGGCGGGGCGGTCGGCGGAGGACCTGCTGGGTGAGGGGCTGACGAAACGGCTGAAGGCCGTGGCCAGCGTCGACGCGGAGGGTTTCGCCGGACGCTGGCGCGCCGCCAACGGACTGGACTACGACGTCATCGTCCGTCCCAACGCGGCCGGGCTGATCCTCGAGATCGAACAGAGCAGCCAGGCCGCCCAGCCGGGCGTGGAGTTGATCAGCCGGCTGGACGCCGCCGGCGCGGCGCTGGAGCGGGCCGCGACCGTGCGCGCCGTGTGCGAGCGGGCCGCCGACGCCTTCCGCCAGCTGACCGGCTACGACCGCGTTCTGATCTATCGATTTCTCGAGGACGCGGCGGGTCAGGTGGTGGCCGAATCCCGGGCGGCGGAGGTGGACTCCTTCGACAACCACCACTTCCCCGCGACCGACATCCCGAAGCAGGCGCGCGCCCTCTATCTGCGCAATCCGGTGCGGGTCATCCCCGATTCCCACTATGTGCCGCAGCCGCTGCTCCCGGCCGCGGACGCCCCGCTGGACATGAGCGACTGCGGCCTGCGCAGCGTCTCGCCGGTGCACCTGCAGTATCTGAAGAACATGGGCGTGCGCGCTTCCGCGTCCGTCTCCATCATCGTCGACGACGAGCTCTGGGGTCTGGTGGCCTGCCACGCGTCGCGACCGCAGGTGCTGCCGCTCGAACAGCGCATGGCCGCGACCAATCTGGCGCGGTCCCTCGCCCGCCAGATCAAGGCCAAGGGCGACGCCGAATTGTACCGTGAGCGCACGCGCCTGCGGCAGCTGGAACACGAGCTGGTCGGGCGCATTCCCGCCGACCGGGCGCTGGCCGACAGCCTGGCCGCCCAGGGCCGTGATCTGGCCGATCTGGTCGACGCCGACGGCGTGGCGGTCGTCGGGCCCGAAGGCGTCGCGCGCTTCGGGGTCACCCCGGCCGATTCCGCGGTCGCCGAACTGGCTGCCTGGGTCGCCGGTCAGCCCAGCCTTCGCCCCGTCGCCACCCATGTCCTGGGTCAGCGCCATCCGCCGGCGACCTCCTGGGCCACCGAGGCCAGCGGCCTGCTGGGCGTGCACCTGTCCGGCGAACGGCCCCTGACGATCCTCTGGTTCCGCGCCGAGATCGTCGAGACGGTCCGCTGGGCCGGCAACCCCTCGACGGCGGTGAAGGACGGCCCCGCCGGCGTGCTCACGCCCCGCGCCAGCTTTGAGGCCTGGACCGAGACGGTGCGCGGCCGGTCGCGCCGCTGGACCCCCGCCCAGATCGAATCTGCCGGCCGACTGCGCGACGCGCTTCTGGACGTGGCGTCCGTCGGGCAGCTGCGCAGCCTGAACCGGTCGCTGCAGGCCTCGCTCAGCGAGCGCGACCTGCGGCTGGAACAGCAGGCCTTCCTGATCCGGGAGGTCAACCACCGGGTCCAGAACAGCTTGACCCTGGTGTCGTCCTTCCTCGGCCTGCAGGCCCGCCACGCCGACTCCGCGGCGGCTGAGCAGCTGAACGAGGCCCGTCGCCGCGTCCGCGCCGTCAGCATGGTGCACAGCCGCCTGTATCGCGCAGAGATGGGGGCCAGCGTCGACATGGCCCGCTATTTCGCCGAACTGGTCGCCGACCTCGGTGCCTCCATGGGTGCCGACTGGAGCGCCATGCTGCAGTCGGATCTCGCCCCCGTCCGCATGGACGCCGGCCGCGCCGTCACCGTCGGCCTCATCCTGACCGAACTGATCATCAACGCCCAGAAATACGCCTATGACGGTAGTCCCGGCCCGATCCGGGTGTGCCTCGACGAGGAGCCCGACGTCTTCAGGCTGGTGGTCGAGGACGAGGGCAAGGGCGGCCATGAGGTCGGCGACGGCTTCGGCTCGCTGATGATCCAGAGCCTCGTCAGCCAGCTGGGCGGCGAACTGACCTATCGCGACGCCGGCCCCGGCCTGCGCGTGGTGCTCAAGGCGCCGATCGGCGTCGGCTGACGAACACGCCGGCGACGGGTGCGCACGTGGCGACGCCCAGCATCAGCGCTCCGACGTGATCCCAGGCACCGTCCCACAACAGCGCGCCGCCCAGACCGGTCAGACTGACGGCCGCGATGATCGCGGGCCACAGGAAGATGCGCGGCGCGGCGTGACGGGCGGGGCTCACGCGGGCTTCCTCCGCCGCGGCCACCACAGGTACAGGCCCGAGGCCAGCACCCCGATCGTGGCCAGATCCAGCAGGGCCCAGGCGATCTTCAGCCCCATGCCACCATAGTCCCCGAAATGCAGCGGCTGCGACAGCGACAGCAGCGACACGTACCACGGCGGCCGCGCCACCGCCGTCAACTCACCCGTCCGGGCGTCGATCAGCGCCGGGGTGATCAGGTGCTCGGTCACCGGGCTGTCGCCGTGGAAGAAGACGGCATAGTGCCGGTCAGTGGTGTAGTCCGTGCCCGGAAAGGCCACGAACTGCAGCGTCATCCCGGGCAGGGCGGCCTGCGCGTCGCGCACCGCCTGATCCAGCGACGCCCGGTTCGCCAGATCGAAAGGCCGCGCGTCCTCCGCGTCGACCAGCGCCATCAGCGCCGTGTCCTTCCAGTGCGTGGTGATCGGCACGGCCAGGGTGTTGACGATCCCCGTCACCCCCACGACCAAAACCCAGGCGACCGTCACGACGCCCAACAGGTTGTGCCAGTCCAGCCAGCGAGTCCGCGCCGCCTTCGTATGGCGCACCGTCCCGAACTCCAGCCGCCGCATGAACGGCGCGTACAGCACCACGCCCGACACGACGGCGATCACCATAAACAGGCCCATCGCGCCCAGGAACAGCATCCCCGGCAGGCCCAGGAACATGTCGGTGTGAAGCTGCAGCAGGAACTCGACGAACGGATGCCCCGCCACCGGCGGCGCGGGTTGGCCGCTGGTCGCGTCCAGCGGCTGGAAATTATAGACGCCCGCCGGTGCCTCCGGGGTCCGGCTGGTGACGTTTACCACCGGCCGGTCCTCGTCGAAGCTCATGAAGGCCGGCACGTCGCCCGGATGGTTGGCCAGGGCCCGGTCCAGCACGGCGTCCAGTCTGATCCGCTCCGCCGCGGCCGGCTTCCACTCCTGATGCAGCAGGACGTCGTTGATCTCGTGGCTGAACACCAGCGGCAGGCCGGTGACGCAGAGCATCAGCAGAAAGGCGGTCGAGACCAGGCTCGACCACCGATGCGCCCACGCCCAGCCCCGGATCGCCCCCTGCGTCATGCCGATCAGAACTCCGCCGACAGCTGCAGACTGAAGGTGCGCGGCGCGCCAAGCGTCAGATAGTTGGCGCCCGGGAAGCCGCCGACGGCGACCCACTGGTCTTCGTCCAGCACGTTCTCGACCCGCGCGCGCAGCGTCAGAGGCTTGCCCGCCGCGTCGAAGCTCCAGCGCGCGCCGGCGTCCAGACGCGTCCAGCTATCCAGCTCGACCGTGTTGGTCGCGTTCACCTGCTGCGTGCCGGTGTGCACGACCCGGCCCTCGACCGTCAGGCCCCGGACCATCGGAAGGTCCCACTCGACGTTCACGTTCGCCTGGAATTCCGGCACGCCGATCGCGGCTTTGCCGTCCAGCGCGCCGCCCGCCGTGCGCCGTAGCTCGGCGTCGATCAGGGTCCAGCCGCCCAGCACGCGCAGGCCGTCGCGCGGCTCGCCGAACCAGGTGACCTCCAGCCCCTGATTGCGCTGCTCGCCGTTGGCCGCGAACACGCCGCCTTCGACGAAGGCGCTGGGTAGGGTCAGGGAGAACAGGCTGACGGTGCCGCCGAACCGGCCGACGTCATACTTGAACCCAACCTCGGCCTGCTCGCCACGGAACGGTGACAGAACCTCGCCGGCGTTCGTCACGGGCGATCCGCCGTTGGTCGCCGGCGCGATCTGGCCGGGAACCAGCGCCTCGGCATAGTTGGCGTAGACCGAGATCCAGTCGTTCGGCCTGTAGACCAACGCGAAGGCCGGCGTGACCGCGTCGCCGTCGTAGGAAGAGCCCAGCGCGCCGGTGTTGTAGTCATAGGTCCGCGTGCGGATGTCCTGCCACCGCGCGCCCGCCGTCAGCAGCAGGCGGCCGTCCATCAGGGTGATCATGTCGGCGACCGCGAACGACGAGTTGCGCACCCGCTCGGTCACCCCCGGCGCGTCCAGATCGCCGCCGACGAAGAAGTTCGCCGCCGGAGGTGCCACGTCCACCGGCGCGTACAGGTCCGAGCCGAAGCCCGCGAAGCTGGAGAAGGCATAGGCGTTGCGCGATTTCAGGCTGACCGACGAGGCCGAGGCCACCAGCCGGTGCGCGACCGGGCCGGTCGTCAGCTCCGCCCGGATGCCGACGTCGCCCGACAGCACCGTGTCCTCGCGCGCGTTGTCGAATCGATAGGCCGACAGCGTGCCGTCCGGCTGGGCGGTCGGGTTGGCCAGTACATTGGCCTCGCGTCCGTCGCGCCCGCCGATAGCGGCCCAGGCGGTGACACTGGGGGCCAGATCGAACTCGCCGCGCGCCGCGCCGAACAGCTGGCGTTCGTCGGTATAGGTCCAGGGCTGGGCGAAGTTGCCGCTCGCGTCCGGCGGCGTCGGCACGGCACCGGCCGGCGTCACGGTCGGGCGTGGCGCGTCGATGCGGTGGTCCTGATAGCCCACGTCGGCCGAGAACCGTGCCCCGGTGCCGCGGCGGTCGACGCCCAGACCGATCACGTCCAGCGTCCGTTCCTGCCGATCGACCGACGACTCGCCGTCACGACGCGCCAGGTTCAGCCGCACGCCCCAGTCCCGATCCGCGCCGAAGCGCCGCGACACATCGGCCGCGCCGTACAGCTCGCCGCCGCCCTCGATGCCGGCCGTCAGGCGCGTCAGGTCGGAACCCGCGCGCTTGGGCATCAGGTTGAACGCGCCGCCCACGCCCGATCCGCCCGGTGCCGCGCCGTTCAGGAAGGCGGTGGCCCCCCGGAACACCTCGACCCGCTCCAGCAGCTCGGCGGCCACGAACTGGCGCGGCAACACGCCGTACAGGCCGTTGTAGGTCATGTCGTCGGAGTACACGGGGAAGCCGCGCACGACGTACAGCTCCTGGAAATTGCCGAAGCCCTTGGTGACGCGCACGACCGGGTCGTTCTGCAGCACGTCGCCAACGCTGCGCGCTTGCTGGTTGCGGGCCAGTTCCTCGGTGTAGTTGGCCGTGGCGAACGGCGTGTCCATCACGTCCAGCGCGCCGAACAGCCCCACGCGCCCGCCCGTCGCCACCTGCCCGCCAGCATAGGGCGGGCTGATCGCCACCTGCGACCCGGTGACGATCACGTCGTCGACGCGGGTCGCGTCAGACTCCTGCTGCTGCGCGTGGGCGGGCAGGGCGGCGATGAGGGCCAGGGTGGAAGCGGCGAGCAGCAGCAGGGAGACGCGCACGGCAATGAGACTTTCGCGACTGAGAATGAGAGCGGGTCGCAGTAAGCGCGCTCTCGTCCCTTGTCCAGTCCGCCTGTGCGCGCCCGGTCGCCGCCCTCACTTTCCGAAGATGCTGTCCGCGTTCCAGGTCGGCCGCTCGTCCGCATTGGCGATTCGCAGAGCCAGCGCGGTGATGAAGTCGTGCAGGCGGATCTCGTCCTCGACCAGGATCGGCGTGGTCGTCATGTCGTCGGACGGCTTGTGATAGTGGGTCTCGTTGAACGTCCGGATGGTCGTCGCCTCCGGCGTGCCGGCGGCGAAGCCGAACTTGAACGCCACCGCCGGGATGCCCGCGGCGATGAAGGAATACTGGTCCGAGCGAATGAAGCGGTTCTCGGCCGGGAAGGGATCGGGCGTCAGGGGCAGGCCCATCTCCGCGCTCACCGCCGCCGCGTGGACGCCGAAGGTGCTCTCGGTCGCCCCCAGCACGTTCACGCCGGTCAGAGGAATGATCGGCAAAGCCATGTCGTAGTTCAGGTTTCCGACGATGCTCTCGCGCGGCACGGTCGGATTGGCGACGAAGGCGCGCGAGCCCAGCAGGCCCCGCTCCTCGGCCGTGACGATGACGAACAGGATCGACCGCCGGGGCTTCGCCGCGATCAGCTGCTCGGCGATGTCCAGCTGTGCCGCGACGCCCGAGGCGTTGTCCAGCGCCCCGTTGTAGATCGCGTCCCCGTTCACCGGCTCGCCCACGCCATAGCCGTCGAGGTGCGAGGTCATGACCACGTATTCGTCGGCCAGCTCGGGGTCTGATCCCGGCAGCACGCCGATCACATTGGGCGAGATCACCGTCGTGCTGCGGGCGACGAAGTTGCCGCTCATGCGCGCGTCCAGCGGGAACGACGTCTGCAGCGCCCCTGATCGGGCGTCGGCCACGATCTGGTCCAGCGACTTCGGCGCGCCGGCGAACAACCCAGCGGACTGGTCCGGATGCAGGACGATCTCGGCGAAGGGGCGCTCGCCCGTGTCGGGGAAGAAGCCGGGCCGCGCGGCACCGCGCGTCACGCCGTTCCACGCGCCGGACGGGTCCGCCTGAGGCGGGATCAGGCTGATCGTCCCCACAGCCCCACGGGCCATGATGCCAGGCGTCCGCTGGGCCCGGGCATGGGTCAGCGTCAGGCTGGGCAGTCCGGCCGGTGCGCCGTTGATGAAGACGGCGATCTTGCCGGTCAGATCCACGCCGTCGAGATCGCTGTAGTCTTCCGAGGGGATGTCCAGCCCGTAGCCCACGAAGACCAGTTCCGCGTCGATCGTGGCGGGCAGGGTGCGGCCGCCGCCGACCACCGCATCGGCCGGCAGGGTCAGCGTGCGGTCGGCCCCGCCGACGGTCAGGGTTGCGCTCGACGCGCCCAGATCGACCGTCTGCTCGACGAACCGGATCGGCTGGTACCAGCCCCCGTCGACCCCGCCGGGCTTCAGGCCCAGGGCCTCCATTTCGCCGACCACCCAGGCCGCGGCGCGGTCATAGCCGGGCGTGCCGACCCTCCGGCCCTCCATGGCGTCGTCCGACAGCGCCGCCATCCGCGCCACCCAGCGCTCGCCGCGTTCCGTGGTCTGGGCCAGCACGGGCGACGCCCCTGCGGCGAGGATAAGGGCGGACAAACAGGCGGCGATGGCGAGGCGCATGGGGGAGGCTCCTTCGGACTGACCCGCAATAGGCACAAGCCGGATCCGAAAGGAAAGCCGCGTCGGTGCCTCAGCCGAACTCCACCAGCACGTCGTCGGCCGCGACCGGGTCGCCCGCCTTGGCGCCGACGGCTTTCACCACGCCGTCGCGCTCGGCCTTGAGGATGTTCTGCATCTTCATGGCCTCGATGATGGCGACGGTCTCGCCGGCCTTGACCTCCTGCCCGACCTCCACCGGCACGGCGACGACCAGGCCGGGCATGGGGCTCAGCACCAGTTTGGACGTGTCCGCCGCCTGTTTCTCGGGCAGGCGGGCGTACAGCTCGGCCATCCGGGGCGTCAGCACCCGCACCCTGGCCCGCGACGCGCCGGAACGGATGGAGAAGCCGTCCGCGGCCCGCGCCACCTCGGCGGTGAAGGGCAGGTCGTCCAGCACCGCGCGGAACTGGCCCAGTCCCGGCCGCCAGTCGATGTCCGACAGCCGCAGGGCCCGGTCCTCGCCCGCCAGATCCAGCGTCAGGACCTCGTCGTCGTCGTAACCCAGCGACACGCCGTGCGCCTCGCCATCGATCAGGACGATCCAGTCGGTCCGGTCCGACGGATCCCCCGCCTGTTCGGTCAGCACCTCGTTCATGGCGGCGGCGGCGGCGATCATCACGTCCTGGCGGCGGCGGTCCGGTGCCAGGCCGTGGAAGCCGTCAGGGAACTCGTCCTGGATATAGCGGGTCGACAGCTGGCCCGAGCGGAACCGGTCCTGTTCCATCACCGCCGCCAGGAAGGGCACGTTGTGGCCCAGCCCGGTCAGATGCGTGTCTTCCAGCGCGCGCGCCATGCCGTCGATGGCGGCGTCGCGGGTCGGGGCCCAGGCGCACAGCTTGGCGATCATGGGATCGTAGAACATGCTGATCTCGTCGCCCTCGCGGACGCCGGAATCGTTGCGGACGACGTAGCCGTCGTGCTCGCCTTCCTCGGGCTGCTCATAGCGCACCAGCCGCCCGATCGACGGCAGGAAGCCGCGATAGGGGTCCTCGGCATAGATGCGGCTCTCGATGGCCCAGCCGTCGATCTTCAGGTCGTCTTGCGCGAACGCCAGCTTCTCGCCCCAGGCCGAGCGGATCATCTGCTCCACCAGATCGACCCCGGTGATCAGCTCCGTCACCGGATGTTCTACCTGAAGACGCGTGTTCATCTCTAGGAAATAGAACGATTTGTCTTGCCCGGCCACGAACTCGACCGTGCCCGCGCTGTCATAGTTGACGGCCCGGGCGAGAGCCACGGCCTGCGCCCCCATGGCCATCCGCGTGGCCTCATCCAGAAGCGGGGAGGGAGCCTCCTCGATCACCTTCTGGTTCCGGCGCTGGATCGAGCACTCGCGCTCGAACAGGTGGACCACGTTGCCGTGCTTGTCGCCCAGCACCTGGATCTCGATGTGGCGCGGGTCGACGATGAATTTTTCAAGAAAGACGCGGTCGTCGCCGAAGGCGTTCAGCGCCTCGGCCTTCACCGCGGCGAAGCCCTCGGCCATGTCGGCGTCGCCGTGGGCCACGCGGATGCCCTTGCCGCCGCCGCCCGCCGAGGCCTTGATCATCACCGGATAGCCGATTTCGTTGGCGATCCGCACCGCCTCGTCCGGCGTCTCGATCAGGCCCATGTGGCCCGGCACGGTCGACACGCCCGCCTCGGCCGCCAGCTTCTTGGAGCTGATCTTGTCGCCCATCGCCTCGATGGCTTCGGGATTCGGGCCGATGAAGGCGATGCCTTCCTCGCGCAGTCGTCGCGCGAAGCCCGCGTTCTCGCTCAGGAATCCGAATCCGGGATGGACCGCCTCCGCGCCCGTCGACTTCACGGCGTCGACGATCCGGTCCGCCAGCAGATAGCTCTGCGCCGCCGGTGCCGGCCCGATCAGCACGGCCTCGTCCGCCATCTCGACCGCCAGCGATCCGGCATCAGCCTCGGAGTAAACCTGCACCGTCGAAATGCCCATCTTGCGGCACGTCTTGATGATGCGGACGGCGATCTCGCCGCGATTGGCGATCAGGATCTTCTTGAACATGGGCTGAAAACGGCGCTCGCTGAGCCTGAAACAATTGTGATCGACCGGCCCCGATTAGGCCGCGAGCGCGTGGGAGTAAACCGGAACGCGGGTTCGCCCCGTCGGCGTCCGGGCTTGGCAAGCTTCGCTCCGGACGCTTTAACGTCGCCCGCATCCCCGGCCCCCTTGGCCCGAACGGTTACCCGGAGTTCCCGATGTCCCTTCGCCTGCTGACCGCCGCGTCCGCCCTCGTCATGACCCTGAGCGCCGCCGCGGCCCATGCGCAGGATTTCCGCGCCCTTGCCGTGCAGGACCTGACCAAGGCCGAGGAGGAAATCCGTCAGAACCACCCGGCCCTGACTACGCCCGGCGTGGCCAGCGACGCCTTCCGCACCTGGCTGGACAACGGCCTGTCGCAGGCCACGGGCTTCTCCGGTCGCGTCAACTCGGGCGACAGCCACGCCTATCTGATGCGCTACTACGCCAACGGCTTCCGCGACCCCAGCGTCCGCATCGACCCGACCTTTGACCTGCTGGGACCGTACTTCGCCACCTCGTGGGCCGGCGTCGCCACCGGCTGGCGCGACGGCAAGTACGTCGTCACCTACGTCCAGCCCGGCCTGCGCCGCGCGCCCCAGCTCGGGGCCGTCGTGACCGAGTGCAACGGCATCCCGATCGAGGAGTTCGCCAAGGACAAGCTGGACCTTTGGGAAGGCGACCTGACCACCGAGGCGGGCCGCGTCTATTCCGCCCCTTACCTCCTGTGGAACCGCAACAATCCGTTCGCCCGTGGCGTGCCCCAGACCTGCAAATTCCAGTCGGGCCGCGGACGTCCGCGCGACGTGAACCTCGAGATCCAGCCGGTCAGCCCGCAGGCGATGGAAACCGCCTACCGCGCGACCGTCTTCATGCCGGGTGCCCAGCCGCTGGCCATCGAGGACGTCGGCGGCCGGCCCTGGCTGCGCGTCAACACCCTGGCCGACGAGGCCGACTGGCGCACGTTCAACGCCCAGCTCGAGGGCGCGGTCGAATCGCTGCGCGGCCCCAACGGCTTCGTTCTCGACCTGCGCGCCGCCAGCCAGGATGAGTACACTTCGCTGCGTCGCGCCTACGGGGTCGCCAACCGCATCTGGTCGCCGGAATACACCGTCAGCCGCCAGCCGGCCGCCGAGTCGATCACCTACCGCGCCACCGCCGACAACCGTGCCTGGTTCGCCGAAACCCTCGGCCGGATGGAGGGCGACGCCGCCTTCGCCGCCGAGAACCCGGCCGTGATCGATGAGACCCGCGCTGTCGTCGAGGCCTTCGACGCCGCCCTGGCCGCCGGTCAGGACACCTTCAGCCTGCAGGGCCGCCCTGCCCCGGCCGACACCGGCGCGGCCAACCCCGTCCAGGGCCCGGTCGTCGTCCTCGTCGATCAGGGCTGCGCGGGTGCCTGCCTGGATCTGCTCGATCTGCTGGTCCAGATGCCCAACGTCCGCATCGTCGGCACGGCCACATCGGGCGGCTCGATCTTCGTGGAGCCGACCCTGCTGCGCCTGCCGTCGAACTACGCCGACCTCGAATACGGTCACAAGGCGTGGACCGGGCGCGCGCGCGGCCATCTGCAGCCCTACACCCCGGAAGCCGGCCTGACCTACACGGGCAATCCGGCTGACGAGAACGCCGTCAAGGCCTGGGTCGCCACGCTGTTCTAGGACCTCCGCGCGACGGGGCGTCGCCGGTCGGGGCCGGGAGGGGGTGCAACCTCTCCCGGCCCTTCCCATGTCAAGGCCATGACCACGTCCCCCACCGGCTACGACCTGACCCCGCCCAGCGACTCCCAGCGCGTCGCGCTGGAAGCCGACCTGTCATCCGAGGAGAAGCGCGTCCTCCTCGCCCACGGCACCGAAGCCCCGTTCTGCGGCGTCCTGCTGGGCGAGAAGCGCCCCGGCGTCTTCTGCTGCCGCATGTGCGGACTGCCGCTGTTCCGCGCGGGCACCAAGTTCGAAAGCGGCACCGGCTGGCCCAGCTTCACCGAACCGGTGGACGAGGCCCACGTCCTGGCCATCGAGGATCGCAGCTACGGCATGGTCCGCGTCGAGACCCGATGCGCCCGCTGTGATTCGCACCAGGGCCACGTCTTCCCCGACGGACCCCCGCCCACCGGCCTGCGCTACTGCATCAACTCCGTCGCGCTGAGCTTCGTCGAGGTGGGCCAGCCCCTGCCGGACCCGCTGAACCGCGGCGACGGCGTCGCCTGACCTTGGCCGCATTCGCCGTTAGGGTGGTCGACGAACCGGAGACGCCGCCATGCTGATCGCCGCCCTGGCCCTGTTGATTGACCCGACGGTCGCCCCACAGGACCCGCCGCCCGCGCCGCCTTCGGTGATCCGCATCGACCCGCAGATTCAGTCCTGGCTGGACCGCAGTCCGGCGCGGACCGATGGGGAGCGCGGCCCCGCCTGGGACGACGACCGCACCTGGGGCGAGTTTTCGGTTTCCGTAGGCACCGGGGGCTGGCGCTCATACGGCGGTTCTCTCTCGACGCCAGCCGGGGAGGGTGGGCGCGTTACGCTCCACTACCTGCAGTCCGAGGGCGAAGGTCTGCGCCGCCGGCCCTATGGCTACGGCTACGACGGCTATGACCCATACTGGGGAGGGGGCCTCGGTGCCGACGACCGGCCCCTGCACAGGGCCGGATCGTCGATCGATTAGTGGTGCCGCCGGGGGGAATCGAACCCACGACCTCAGCCTTACCAAGGATGCGCTCTACCACTGAGCTACGGCGGCGGAATCTGAGGAAGCGGCCGTATAGCGAAGCGATCCCCCGGGGGGAAGCCCCGATTTCCGTCGACGTGCGATCCCCGGTCGGCGAAGGTTGAGGCAATGACCGAAGACCGTGACCCGCCGGCGTCCACGACCTCGCGCCGCCCCCCGTCGGACAGGGAGGCGCGGCTGGCCCATGCCCTGCGCGCCAACCTGAAGCGCCGCAAGGCGTCGGCCTCCGCTCCGGAAACGCCCGGCAACGGAAGTTCATCCTGATCGCGCCTTTCGCAGTGCGGCAGGGTCGCGCTAGAGAGATCGACCGACCGGGCGTGACCCCGGCGCAACAGGATCGACATGGACCGCATCGCCATCCAGGGCGGCGCCCGTCTGAACGGAAGCATTCCGATCAGCGGCGCCAAGAACTCCGCGCTCAAGCTGATGGCCGCGTCGATCCTGACCGACCAGCCGCTGCGGCTGACCAACATGCCGCGCCTGGCCGACACCAAATTCCTCGGCCGCCTGCTGCAGGCGCTGGGTGTCGAGGTCACCGAGAACGGTCACGGCGGTGAGCAGGAGACCCTGTTCCACGCGCGCGAGATTACCTCGACCTTCGCTCCCTATGATCTGGTCCGCCAGATGCGGGCCAGCTTCAACGTGCTCGGACCGCTTCTTGCGCGTACCGGTCACGCCCGGGTGTCCCTGCCCGGCGGCTGCACCATCGGTGCCCGCCCGGTCGATCTGCACCTCGACGCGCTGAGCCGCCTCGGTGCCGCCATCCAGCTGGACGAGGGGTACGTCTCCGCCGTCGCGCCGAACGGCCTCAAGGGGGCCGAGATCGAGTTTCCCTTCGTCTCCGTTGGTGCCACCGAACACGCCATGCTGGCCGCCGTCATGGCCCAGGGCACGACCGTTTTGCGCCGCGCCGCCATGGAACCCGAGATCGGCGATCTGGCCCGCTGCCTGATCGCCATGGGCGCGAAGATCGAGGGCGTCGACACCGACGTCCTGACCATCACGGGCGTGACCTCGCTGAACGGCACCGACTGGTCGGTGATTCCCGACCGGATCGAGATGGGCAGCTTTGCTGTCGCCGCCGCCATGGCGGGGGGCGAGGTGCGCCTGACCCGGGCCCGCGCCGACCTGATGACCGCGCTGACCGACAAGATGGTCCAGGCCGGGGTCGACGTGTCGCCGACCGACGACGGCGTCATCGTGCGCCGCGACCCCGCCGTCCGACTGCGGGCCGTGGACGTCGAGACCGAGGTCTATCCGGGGTTCGCCACCGATCTCCAGGCGCAGTTCATGACGCTGATGACGCTGGCCGACGGCGAGAGCCGAATCCGCGAGACCATTTTCGAGAACCGGTTCATGCACGCGCCCGAGCTGGGCCGTCTCGGCGCCGACATCCACGTCCAGAACGGCGAGGCGGTGGTGAAGGGCGTCGATCATCTGATCGGCGCGCCCGTCATGGCCACCGACCTGCGCGCCTCCGTCAGCCTCGTCATCGCCGGCCTCGTGGCCGAGGGTCAGACGATCGTCGACCGCGTCTATCACCTCGACCGCGGCTTCGAGCGGCTGGAGGAGAAGCTGACCGCCTGCGGGGCCACGATCCGGCGGCTCAAGGGGGACGAATGACCGACGCGCCGCCCGCGACGCCGCCCGAACCCCTGCGCCTGCTGGCCCAGGACGAGGACGACCTGCAGATCATCTCTGCCGCGCTGCAGGACGCCATTCTGCGGCCGCGTGACGTGGTGTGGGAAAAGTCGGCCCGGCGCCTGACGGTGACGCTCAGCCGCTTCTGCTGGGAGTGCGGGGGCACGCGCGTCCTGTCAGCGCTTCAGTTCGGCGATGTGATGGCGGTTCGCAGCAGGCAACTGCCGCGCGGTCCGGATGCCGCTCTGGAACTGCTGGCGATCCACTTCCTGCCGGGCGAGGCACCGGGCGGCCAGGTCATCCTGATGTTCGCGGGCGGCGGCGACCTGGGCGTCGAGGTCGAGTGTCTGGACGCCGTCGTGGCCGATCTGACGCCGCGCTGGAAGGCCCAGGTCGCTCCGGCGCATCCGGACGAAGGCGGCTCGGACCTGACGGAAGCCCGGCCGTGACGGAGCACCGTCTGGCCTCGGTGGATCTCGACGCCGCCTCGCTCGGTCCCGCGACGGCCGAAATGGAGCATGAGCGCCGCGTGGCCATTTTCGACCTGGTCGAGAAGAATCACTTCGTCCCCGCCGGCGCGTCTGGCGGACCGTACGCGTTGAAGCTCTCCACCCAGGACGGTCGGCTGGTTCTCGACGTCTCGGGCCCCGACTATGCCCGCGTCCACGGCCTGTCCCTGACACCGCTGAAGGGCGTGATCCGCGACTACGCCCGCATCTGCGACAGCTACTACGAGGCCCTTCGCGGCACCTCGCCCCAGCAGATCGAGGCCGTCGACATGGGGCGGCGCGGCCTGCACAACGAAGGTGCCGAGGCGCTGAAGGCCCGGCTCGACGGCAAGATCGAGATTGACCACGAGACGGCGCGTCGCCTCTTCACCCTGGTCTGCGCCCTGTTCCGCCGGGCATAGGGCACCGCCCGCCTCGACTTCCCGGCTGTTTTCGTGCATAGGCCCGCGCCTTGAACGCGCGGTCGCCCGGCGCGTCGGATCGTTTCCCGGGGCGAGAGAGGCCAAATGGCGAAGGAAGAACTGCTCGAGTTTCCCGGCGTGGTCAGCGAACTGCTGCCCAATGCGACGTTCCGCGTGCTGCTCGAGGGGAACGACCACGAGATCATCGCCCACACGGCGGGCAAGATGCGCAAGAACCGCATCCGCGTGCTGGCCGGGGACAAGGTGCTGGTCGAGATGACGCCCTACGACCTGACCAAGGGCCGCATCACCTACCGCTTCAAGTAAGGCGGTCGCGCCCATGGCGCCCCAGGCCCCGCGCCCCGAGCTGATCCTGGCCTCGGCCAGTCCGCGCCGCCTCGACCTGCTGGCCCAGATCGGCGTCGTCCCGGACCGCGTCGATCCCGCCGACGTCGACGAGACTCCGCAGAAATCCGAACCCCCGCCGCGCCTGGCCGAACGCCTCGCGCGATCCAAGGCCCGGGCGGTCGCCGACCGGTCGCCCGGGGCGATCGTGCTCGCCGCCGACACCGTGGTGGCCGTCGGCCGCCGGCTGCTGGAAAAACCCGCCGACGCGGCCGAGGCCGAACGCTTCCTGCGCCTGCTGTCGGGCCGCAATCACCGCGTCTTCACCGGCGTGGCTGTGGCCCTCGACGACCGCCTGTCCACCCGCGTGGTCGAGACCCGCGTCAGCTTCAAGCCGCTGTCCGACGCCGAGATCGCCGGCTACCTCGCCACCGACGACTGGCGCGGCAAGGCCGGAGGTTACGCCATCCAGGGCCCTGCCGGCGTCTTCGTGCGCCGCATCGTCGGCAGCCACCCCGCCGTCATGGGCCTGCCGCTCTACGAGACGGCGCAGCTGCTGCACGGCCTGGGCTGGCGGCGTCCGTGAGCGAGGTTGAAGCCTGGCTGGACGAGATGCCGGGCGAAACGCGCGGCGCGGTCGCCCGCGACGGCCGCTTCACCCACCTTCTCATCCATCGCGAGGGCGTCCCTGCCCAGCACCGCCTCGGCGCGCGAGTCGTCGGACGGGTGACGGAGCGGGCCCGCGGCATGGATGCCGCCTTCGTCGACCTGGGCTGCGACGGTCCGCCAGGCTTTTTGCCGGGCAAGGCCGGTGCCGTCGGCGAGCGCATCGAGGTCGAGGTCGTCGCCGAACCGCGCGAGACCAAGGGGCCGACGCTGCGCCGGATCGCTGCGGGGCAGGGCGCGCCGCGCCTGCTGGTTCCGGGGCCCTCCGTGCGCGAGTCGCTCGCCGTCCTCGCCCCGGACGTGGCACCCGTGGAGGGAGCCGGGGCGATCCGCGCCGTCAGGGAGGCGGAGGAAGAGGCCCTGTCCGACCGCGTCGTTCTGGCCGACCTGGGCCTCGATGTCGCCGTGCAGCGCACCCGCGCCCTGATCGCCGTCGACATCGACCTGGCCGCGGACGCGCCGCGCGCCTCCCGCGACCGCGCGAATCGGCGGGGTCTGGCCGAGGCGGCGCGGCTGATCGGCCTCAAGGCATGGGGTGGTCTGGTCGTCGTCGACCTGATCGGCGTCTCCGGGAACGGCGAGGCGGTCTTGGCCGCCGCGCGCGCCGCCTTCACGGGCCCCGAGGTCGCCTTCGGTCCCCTCAGCCGGTTCGGCCTGCTGCAGCTCAGTTTGCCGTGGCGGCGCACCCCGATCGAAGAGGCCTCCCGCGCGGGTGGTCCCGCCCTGTCCGCCGCCGTCGCCGGCGTCCGCGCCCTGCGCCTCGCCCTGTTGGAGGACCGCGCGGCACCGCGTCTGACCCTCGTGCTGGCCCCGACCGAGGCCGGGCTCGCTGCGCCGCTGGTCGCGCAACTCGGCCCCCGCGCGGGACTTCGCGCCGATGCGGCGCGGGCCGCGGGCGCCCATATGATCGTCGAGGAGCGACCATGAGCGACTGCCCCATCTGCCGCCGGGCCCCGGCCGACGCCAAATACCGGCCCTTCTGCTCGCGCCGCTGCGCCGACGTGGACCTCCAGCGCTGGCTGGGCGGCGTCTACGCCGTGCCGGGTGAACCGGTCGAGGAAGAGGCTCCGGGCGAGCCGCGCGAGGACTGACATCGGGCGCTGGACAAGCCCGCCGGCCCTCGCTACAGACCCCGCTCCCCGCGAGATCGCGTGCGCCTGGGTAGCTCAGTTGGTAGAGCAGCGGATTGAAAATCCGCGTGTCGGTGGTTCGAATCCGCCCCCAGGCACCACCTCTCCGCGTCCGCAGGGACGCCCCATGTCAACCATCACGAAAATGTCGCTTTGTGCGACCACGGTCACGGTCGAACCGCCGCGCTCCCGCACCGGGAGAAAAGCGGGAACGCGGTCTTGACGGGCTGTTATGCCTTCGTCAAAGCAGCTTGGCCCTGACCGGCCCGGATCGAGCACCGCTCGGACGGCAACCGGTTACGGTCGAAAGCGTTGGAACCTTCGCCGCAGGCGCAGGACCGGCGCTCTAAGGATTCACGGGACGCCGGATTTCCGGGGTCTCATTGGTTTTCACGGGTCAGACCAACGCAGGAACTGGCGAAAAATGCTCGATAGCAAGAAGACGAACATCATCCTCGCCATGGCCGGCGCTGCCGCCCTCATGGCCGCCGCGCCCGCGTTCGCCCAGGACACGGCCGCTCCGGCTCCGGCCGAGGCGACCGCCACCCCCGCGGCGCCGCCCACCACCGGTCCCGCCACCGACGCGGCCGCCCCGACCACCGCAGAAGAGCCCGCCGAGCCCGGTGCCGTCGGCGGTGAGCAACACGGCAAGCTGACCGTCACCGGCATGTTCATGGAAGCCGACATCGTCGTGCAGGTCGTGATGATCGGCCTGCTGCTGGCGTCGATCTTCTCGTGGGCTCTGCTGCTCATCAAACTGTTCGAGTTCGGCGCCCTGAACGGCAAGACCGACCGCTTCCTCGAAGCGTTCCGCGGTGCCCGCACGATTGCGGACATGCGTCGCATCTCCAGCTCGGACGAGTTCGAGGGCAATCCGATGGCCGACATGGCCGCCGCCGCCACCGAAGAGATCGAGCTTTCGCGTTCGGCCGGCCTGAACGTGGCGGGCGAGCACCGCGACTCGGCCATCACCCGCGCTTCATCGGCCGTCGTCGCCGTGCAGGCGGGTCTCGGCAAACGCCTCTCGGGCGGTCAGCAGTTCCTCGCCTCGGTCGGTTCGACCGGTCCGTTCATCGGTCTGTTCGGCACCGTGTACGGCATCATGAACTCGTTCATCGGCATCGCGAACACCAACACGACCAACCTGGCCGTCGTCGCCCCCGGCATCGCCGAGGCGCTGCTGGCCACCGGCATCGGCCTGTTCGCGGCCATCCCGGCGGTTATCTTCTACAACTATTTCAACACCCGCATCGCCTCGTACGGCACCCGCGCCGACGGCTTCCAGGCTGAACTCCTGAACGCCATCTCGCGTCAGCTCGACAAGGGGGCGTAAGCCGTATGGGCGCCAAACTCTCCGGCGGCGGAGGCGGCAAGTACAACATCGAGCAGAACAGCGAGATCAACGTCACGCCGTTCGTCGACATCATGCTTGTGCTGCTGATCATCTTCATGGTGGCGGCTCCGCTCGCCACCGTGTCGGTGGAGGTCGCGCTTCCGAAGGCCGTCGCCAAACCCGCCGTGAATCCGCCGAAGCCGGTCTACATCTCCATTCAGGAGAACGGCCGGGTCTACATCGGCGACTTCCGGACCAACATCGACGAACTGGGAACGGAGCTGCAGACGCAGCTCCCCAACCGGAACCCGGCGGACGAGCGGATCTTCATCCGCGCGGACCAGCAGACCCGCTACGGCGACTTCATGCAGGTCATGAATGCGCTGCAGGACAACGGATTCTACTCCGTCGCCCTGGTCGGCGAAGACGCGAACGAGCAGTGAGGGGGACGAGGACAGTCACATGACCGATACCGCAGTCACCCCCCGCCGCAATCCGCTGCTGGATCCGCCGAAGCAGAAGGGCTTCCTCGGAGTCCCCCTGCCGGTCCTGATCGGCATCGGCCTCTTCATCCTGGCTCTGCACGCCCTGATGTTCGCCTGGCTGGCGGCCCAGAAGTTCAAGCTCAAGGAGTTCAACTACGTCGACGAGTCCGTCGAGGTGGAGCTCATCGAGCCGCTTCCGCCGCCTCCGCCGCCTCCGCCTCCGCCGCCCCCGCCGCCGGACACGCCTCCGCCGCCGAAGCTGCAGATCCGCGAGCCGGTCCTGAACACCCAGGCGCCGCCGCCGCCGGTGACGATCAACATCGAGCCGACCAAGAAGGAAGACCGCGTCGAATATACCGCGCCGCCGGTCATCGTTCCCGGTCCGCCGCCGCCGCCGGCTCCGCCGGCTCCGGCCCGCCCCTCGACGATCACCAATCCGTCGTGGTCGCGCCGTCCGACGCCGACCGAGCGGGACATCCCCGATCGGGCCCTGCAGTCGGGCACCAGCGGCCAGGCTTCGGTGCGTTGCACCGTGCCGCGCAGCGGCCGGCCGACCAACTGCCAGGTCGTGTCGGAAAGCCCCTCGGGCTACGGCTTCGGCCGCGCCGCCGTCCGCATCGTGGAACGCGGCCAGCTGTCGCCGCGGACCGTCGACGGTGCAGCAGAGAACGCGTCGATCGTGGTCAACGTGCCGTTCCGCATCTCGGAACAGTGACGAACCGCGAGGTTTGAGACTGAAGAGCCCCGCGGTTCGCGCCGCGGGGCTTTTTCTTGCCCGGGGGCGGGCTGAACCACCTTGGCCGTTCGGCGTTAGGACGGCAGTTCGAACCGCTGGGGAGCCGCCGATGCGCCGCCTGTTCCGTCCCGTCCCGCTGACCGTCGCCGCCTGCGTCGCCGCCCTCTCCATCGGGGCGTGCGCCTACAACGAGAGCCTCGGCCGCAACCAGTTCCTGATCGTCGATGACTCCGCCCTGCAGCAGCAGGCCGACGCCGCCTGGGCCGAGACCCTGCGCACCCAGCCCGTCTCGCGCGACGCCGCCCTGAACGCCCGCGTCCGCAATGTGGGTGGCCGGATCGTCCAGGCCGCGGGCCTGACCGGGCGCGGCTGGGAGTACGCCGTCTTCGTCTCCGACAACCCCAACGCCTTCGTCCTGCCGTCGGGCAAGATCGGTGTGACCACGTCGCTGCTGGCCCTCGTCCGCAACGACGACCAGCTGGCCGCCGTCCTCGGGCACGAGGTCGGCCACGTCGTCGCCCAGCACGCCGCCGAGCGCTATTCCTCGACCGCCATCGCCTCGATCGGCATCCAGGCGGCCCAGGGCGTGGCCGGCGACTATGGCCAGGCGGTAGGCGCCCTCGGCGGCTTCGGCGCCCAGCTGGGTGTGCTGCTGCCGTTCTCGCGCCGCGACGAGCTGGAGGCCGACCGTCTCGGCGTCGACTATATGGTCCGCGCCGGCTACCGCGCCTCGGAGTCCGTCGCCCTGTGGCGCCTGATGGCCGCCCAGCGCCAGACCAACACACCCGAGTTCGCCTCGACCCACCCGTCGGACTCCACCCGGATCGCCGAACTGGAAGCCTATATCCGGGAGCGGGGGTACGCCTGACGATCGTCGCTTGATCGCGGGGGGGAAGGCCGCTAGATGACCCCCCTCGCGATGACGCGCCGCCTTAGCTCAGTTGGTTAGAGCGCCGGTTTGTGGAACCGGAGGTCCTCAGTTCAAGCCTGAGAGGCGGTACCATCCATCCCAAGCGGAGAGCGCATGACCGCCGCCCCCTGGGACCCCGACCAGTACGATCGCTTCGAGGCCGAGCGCGACCGCGCCGCACTGGACCTGCTGGTACGCCTGCCGGCCGATCTGGACCCCCGCGTCGTTCATGATCTGGGCTGCGGCACGGGCCGTCACGCCGCCCTGCTGAAGCGCCGCTGGCCCGACGCCGCCGTGCACGGCCTCGACCGCGACCCTGCCATGCTGGAGACCTGCCGCGCCCGGCAGGAGACCGTGATCTGGTCCGAAGGCGACGTTTCGACCTGGTCGCCCGATGGTCCGGTCGATCTGATCTTCGCCAACGCCTCGCTGCATTGGGTGCCCGATCACGCCGCCCTGTTTCCCCGCCTCGGGGGCCACCTGACCGGCGGCGGCGTGCTCGCCGTCCAGATGCCGATCCAGACGGGGACACGGCACCATCAGGTGGTGGCCGACGTCGCGGCCGACGGCCCGTGGGCCGCGCGCCTCGCCCCCATTGCCCGGGTGCAGAGGCCCCTGCTGTCGCCCGAGGCCTATCACGACGCCCTGTCGCCGGTCTGCGAGGAGATCGACGTCTGGTCGACCACCTATCTGCACGAGCTGCATGGCCCGGACCCGGTGCTGCAGTGGCTGAAGGGCGCGGGCCTGCGTCCGCATCTGGCAGCGCTGGCCGACGAACCCGCGCTCAGCCGGGCGTTTCTGTCCCGCTTGGGCGCGGCGCTTTCCGACGCCTTCCCGGCACGAGCCGGCGGCGCGGTGCTGCTGCCGTTTCCGCGTCTGTTCCTGGTGGCGCGTCGGGGCTGAGCTTCGGCCGGCGCAGGTCCGTCACCGGCCCGTCCAGCGCCGCCAGCGCCGCCTCCGCCGCTTCGCGCCCGGCCGCCACAGCCACGTCGAAGGCCTTCCAGTCGCGGATGTCCATGCCCTCCGGCTCGGGCTGGATCAGCAGATCCGCCCGCGCCCGCGCGTGCTCCAGCTCCGCATCGGTCGTCAGGGTCGCGGCGCGCATCAGCACGCCCACGATCGGCGGCCCGCGCTTCCAGGCGCCCGAGGTCACCCACTTCCACCACGACGGCGGATTCTTCAGACCTTGGGGATCGACGCCGCGGGCCTGGCTCATGTCGATGCCAACGATCGGCCCGGCGTTGAACTGGCGCATCACGGCGGTGGGGAAGTTGTCGATCACCGCCCCGTCGACCAGCACCTGACCGTCCTGCACCACCGGCGGCATGACACCCGGAATGCTGATCGTCGCCCGCATGGCGCGCTTCAGCGGCCCGGTCCGGTGCACCTCGATGCCGCCCTTGGTCAGGTTCGTCGACACCGCAAAGAAGGGCAGGGGCATGTTCGCCATCTCGACGTCGCCATAGGCCTCGTCCAGCAGCCGCTCGACCTTGCGCGACCGGGTCATGGCCACGATCGGGAAGGTGATGTCCGACAGCGGGTCGGACTCCACAAAGGCGCGCCTCAGCCGCGCCTCCAGCTCCGCCTGGCTCCAGCCCAGCGCCGGTCCGGCCGCCACGATGGCGCCCATCGACGCCCCGCCGACGAAGTCGAACGGCACGCCGGCCTTCCTCAGCGCGTCGATGGCCCCGACGTGGGCATAGGCACGAGCCCCGCCGCCCGACAGCACCAGCCCGACCGAGGTCGCCGTGACCACCCGCGCGATCCGCTCGGCGTCATTGGCGTCGCCGTCCTGGGCGTGGAACCAGCGGCCGGGGTTTACGGCCTTCAACCACACCGGCGTGTTGGCGGGTCGCGGCATGCGCGGGTCGCGCAGCAGCAACAGGTCCGTCCGCCGGCGCGACTCCAGCTGCGGATTGTGGGGCAGCCTGGACACGTCCGGCGCCATCAGGGGATCGCCGACCACGAACAGCCGGTCGACCTGCCGCGCGCACAGATTGGCCCAAGCCGGCTCGTCCTGCTCGGCGACGTACAGGACATAGTCGTGGGCGTCCTCCACACGTGTGAACCAGTCCGCCACGCTGGACAGCGCTGAATGGTCCACGACCTTGCAGCTGAAGCCCATCACCTGGATGACCGCGCACAGGCGCTCGACGAAGGCCCGGATCGGCCGGGGGCGGGCGGAGATGAAGCCGAACACGCTGGGCTCGGCCGCCGCGCTCTTCTGGTCGCGGGCGCGCCGGATCATCAGCCGCGCCATCTCCACCATCAGGTCTGGATGGCTGCGCGCCGTGTCGAAGAAGGCGTCGCGGGGCAGGGCCAGGATCTCGCTGTCCCTCAGGGCAACCACCTCGGCCGTGTGGGCGGTTCCGGCCAGCATGGCCATCTCGCCCACCGGCTCGCCCGGCCGCACCACGCCGAGGAACTGCGGCGTCCCGCCCTCGTGGCCGAATACGCCCAGCCGCCCGGCGCGCAGCAGATACAGGGTGTCGGCCGGGTCGCCCTCGGCGAACAGGCGCTCGCCGCCCGTCAGCGCGAACCAGCTGGCGCGGCTGGCCGCCTCCCGCGCGAACAGGTCATGCAGGGCGGCGTCCAGCGTGTCGCGGCGTCCGGGGCTCATGGGCGGACTATCGCAGATTCCCGGCCCCGGTCACGAACGGTCAGGCGACCGGGGTGAAGTCGCGTGTATGGTCACGCTCGCAACCAGAGGAGCGGCCGCCATGCGGGTCATCGGCATCATCTTGATCGGGGCGCTGGTCCTGTCCGCCTGCGCGACGCCGGAGTTCGAGGAGTCGGGCAGCCCCAACCGTCCGCTGGCGGTCGATCTGGTCTGCCCGACGGAGCCCGGGTACCTGATGCTGGGCGTCACCCCCGCCATCGCGCGTCAGGGTGCGCAGCTGGCCCTGCACGCCAGCGTCTCGCCCGGACCCTGGACCGCCACCCCGGTGCCGAACGCCTGCCTTCGCGAGGTTCAGGTCAGCCCCGCGGGCACCGCGACGGTGGGACCGCAGGGGGCGTCGATCCGACTGGCGTCGGACGTGGCGCCCGGAACCCGGGTCACCGTCACGGCTCGCTATGGGGACCAGACGGGTCGTGTCGAGATGCGCGTCGTCGGGCGCGACGAGGTGGTGCTGACGGGCACCTGGCGTCAGGATCGGGTGAAGTGCGACCCCGGCCGCGAACCCGGCGAGCCCGTACGCGAAATGAAGTTCACCGACGACGGCAAGTTCAACGTCACCTACCAGCCGTTCGAGAGCTACGTGGACTACTGGGGCCCGATGACCTTCGACGCCGCGACCGGCGCGATCGTCCTGACACCCGAGGGCGGCAACTTCACCCCGCCGCTGCTGGACGTGGAAGGCACCGCCCGCCTTGAGGCCGGGAACCGCCTGATCCTGGAAGGCGTCTATCTGGGCGACCGCAACGAGCGGAATTTCGAGCCCCGCCGCGACGACAAGGGCGGCTGGGCCACCGACGCCGACGGCCGCCCCATCATCGACCGCCCCTCCTGCACCTACGAGTTCGTGCGCTAGACTTGGCGACCGCCGCTCCCCCGCCTAAACCCGGCGCATGCCCAGGCTGACCAGCACCGTCGATACGTCCTCGCCCGCCTTCAAGGCGCTGGACGCCCACAACCGCGCCCTGCGTGACGAACTCCGTGACCGCGTGGCCACCGCGGCCCGCGGCGGCTCGGACAAGGCGCGGGACCGGCACACCGCGCGCGGCAAGCTTCTGCCGCGCGACCGCGTCGAGCGCCTGCTGGACCCCGGCTCGCCCTTCCTGGAGATCGGCCAGCTGGCCGCCTTCGGCATGTACGGGGACGAGGCGCCCGGTGCCGGCATGATCTGCGGCATCGGCCGCGTCTCGGGCCGCGAGGTCATGATCGTCGCCAACGATCCAACGGTGAAGGGCGGCGCATACTTCCCCATGACGGTGAAGAAGCACCTGCGGGCCCAAGAGGTCGCCGAGCAGAACCGTCTGCCCTGCGTCTATCTGGTCGACTCCGGCGGGGCCAACCTGCCGCACCAGGCCGAGGTCTTTCCCGACCGCGACCACTTCGGCCGCATCTTCTTCAACCAGGCGCGGATGAGCGCGCGAGACATCCCCCAGATCGCCTGCGTCATGGGATCGTGCACCGCTGGCGGCGCCTATGTGCCCGCCATGTCGGACGAGACGGTCATCGTCAGGAACCAGGGCACCATCTTCCTGGCCGGCCCGCCGCTGGTGAAGGCCGCCACCGGCGAGGTCATCTCGGCCGAGGAGCTGGGCGGGGCCGAGACCCACAGCCGCCGCTCCGGCGTCGTCGACCACGTGGCGGAGAACGACGAGCACGCGCTGGAGATCGTCCGGTCGATCGTCGCCAACCTGAACACGGTCAAGGACGTGCCGCTGGACGTGCGCGAGCCGCGTCCGCCGGCCCTGCCGGCCGAGGACCTGTACGGCATCATCCCCGACGACGTCCGCGCCCCCTATGACGTGCGCGAGGTCATCGCCCGTACCGTCGACGGCTCTGACTTCGACGAGTTCAAGCGCGACTACGGCACGACGCTGGTGTGCGGCTTCGCCCGCATCTGGGGCTATCCCGTCGCCATCCTGGCCAACAACGGCGTGCTGTTCTCGGAAAGCGCGCTGAAGGGCGCCCACTTCATCCAGCTGGCCTGCAAGCGGAAGATCCCGCTGGTCTTCCTGCAGAACATCTCCGGCTTCATGGTCGGCGGAAAGTACGAGGCCGAGGGCATCGCCAAGAACGGCGCCAAGCTGGTCACCGCCGTCGCCTCGGCCGAGGTTCCCAAATTCACCGTCCTGATCGGCGGCAGCTTCGGCGCCGGCAACTACGGCATGTGCGGCCGCGCCTATTCCCCCCGCTTCCTCTTCACCTGGCCCAACAGCCGGATCAGCGTCATGGGCGGCGAACAGGCCGCCAGCGTCCTCGCCACCGTCCACCGCGACGCCGAGACCTGGAGCGCGGACGACGCCGAAGCCTTCAAGGCCCCGATCCGCCAGAAGTACGAGGACGAGGGCAACCCGTATTACGCCACCGCCCGCCTCTGGGACGACGGCGTCATCGACCCGGTCCAGACGCGCGACGTGCTCGGCCTGGCGATCTCCGCGAGCCTGAACGCGCCGATCCCGGAGACGGACTTCGGCGTGTTCAGGATGTGACCCGCGGAATACGGCGAAGAACTGAGATTACGGATTGTCGGCTGCTGCCAGTCTACCCGTTCTGGCTAGCTGTGCCGGAAGTACCGAGCATCCGATATGTGTCGGCCAGGTCGTCGAGCCGCTCGCCAGCTTCTACGCCGCCGAGCGTTTCGTTGGTTGCAACGATCACCCCCAACACCGCCATACACATCAGTTCGATCGTATCAACCAAGTCGGCGTGTCCCGCGACCGGCAGGGCACTGATCTCAAACGGCGCTTCACGAGCGCCTTCGTTCAGGATGACATGACGGCTGAGCGACGTGGCCGACGGATGAGCTGAATCGGTCGATAATTCTCGATAAGCGATAAAGGCGTCCTCGACCCCGCCAGCCAAGGCGGCATCGACCATTCTGATTTCCGATGTCTTGCCGTGCTCTTCCCAGAGTTGATCACGATACGTTTTGAGACGCGTATGCTGGTCAGCGCGCTCCGGAGTCTTTTCCAGAAGATCCAAGAGGCCCTTCGCGCGCTTGCGCCGAACGGTAATGTCGTCGAGCTCGAGCTCAGCGATGAAGCCCTCGCCTTTCTTAGCCAATGCGGCGCTGAAGAATAGGTTCTCCAGCAAGGTCCGGGTCAGGGCCCGGGCCTCGACCGTGAAGTCGTTTTGAAGGAGCAGATTGGCGGCTTGCATAGAGTTGAGTGTTCGGGCCAGTAACGTCAGCGCGATGACCTTGGGGTCGCGCGTGCCAGCTTCCGTTGCAGGAAGTTCCGCAGCGTTAAAAACATCCACGCCCTTAGCGTAGAGCCGCTGGCCCAAAGCGTCCCACGTTTCTCGACTCACCTTGGGCCTCCCGCGTTTGTTGGAAGACTATAGAGCCGCGCCACTCGCCCGCAGCACCTTCTCCATCTCCTTCCCCTTGCCGACCTCGTCGATCAGTTTGTCGAGGTGGCGCAGCTCGCGCATGAAGGGGTCCGCGATCTCTTCCACCCGATGGCCGCAGATCACGCCGGTGATCAGGAAGCGGTTGGGGTTCATGGCCGGGGCGCGTTCGAAGAAGTCCTGGAACGTCGTCCCGTCGGCCAGCAGGGCCTCCACCTGCGCCTGCGAATAGCCCGTCAGCCAGCGGATCACCTCATCCACCTCGGCCCGCCCGCGGCCCGCCTTCGCGGCCTTGTTCACGTAATGCACATGCACGCTGGCCACGCTGGTCCTGCGGATGCGCGCCTCGGCCTTGGTCGCCATCGTCAAGCTCCCCTGTCCCCTTCGGCTCTCCGCGCGTTATAGGCGACGAACCGCAGGAGACGCACCATGGCCAACACCCCCACCGACGCCGACCTGAACGCCCTGGACGTCACCGACGCCGAGGCCGCCGAGATCAATGCCATCTCCCACCCCCTGCTGGCCGGCGCGGCGCCCGACGCCAACGACGACCTGGTCCAGATCCGCTCCACCGCCGACGGCGTGGTGTTCGTGACGATCAACCGGCCGCAAAAGAAGAACGCCTTCGACGCCGCCACCATCGCCGCCCTGTACGAGGCGTTCGAGACCCTGCACGGCGCTGACCACGTGCGCGTCGTCTTCCTGCGCGGCGCGGGCGGGACGTTCTGCGCCGGGGCCGACCTGTCGTGGATGCGCGACGCCGTCGACTGGTCCGAGGGCGACAACCGCGACGACGCCATGGGTCTGGCCAGGATGCTCAAGGCCCTGCACGACGTCCCGGCCCTGACGGTCGCCCTGGTCGAGGGCGCGGCCATGGGCGGGGGCGCCGGCCTGGTCGCCGCCTGCGACATGGCCGTGGCGGTCAAGGGCGCCAGGTTCGCCTTCTCCGAGGTGAAGCTGGGCCTGATCCCCGCCACCATCGCCCCCTATGTCGTCGAGGCCGTGGGGGCCCGCACGGCCCGCGCCCTGTTCATGACCGGCGATCTGTTCGACGCGGACGCCGCCCTGTCATTCGGCTTGATAGGCCACGTCCTCCCCTCGTCGGCCGCAATTGAAGGCTTCGTTTCGGAGTTCGCCCGTTCCATGCGCGCCAATGCGCCCGGCGCCGTCGGCGACGCCAAGCGCCTGGTCCACCACGTCGCCGGCCGCCACATCGACTCCGGCCTGATGGACGACACTGCCAAACGCATCGCCCGCGCCCGCATCTCCGACGAAGGCCAGGAAGGCGTCCGCGCCTTCCTCGACAAGCGCAAACCCCGCTGGGCGGAGTAGGGCGCCGCCTTCTCCCGACGGGGCAGACCGGCTAGACCGGACCGCTCAGGGAGACACCACGCATGCCATCCATCCTCGAACAGCTCGAAGCTCGTCGCGCCGCGGCCCGTCTCGGTGGCGGCGAGAAACGGATCTCGGCGCAGCACGCCAAGGGCAAGCTGACGGCGCGCGAGCGGATCGAGGTGCTGCTGGACGAGGGCAGTTTCGAAGAGACCGACATGTTCGTGGAGCACCGCTCCCACGACTTCGGCATGGAGACACAGCGCATCCCCGGCGACGGCGTCGTGACGGGCCGTGGCACGATCGGCGGGCGGCTGGTCTACGTCTTCTCCAAGGATTTCACCGTCTTCGGCGGCTCTCTTTCGGGCGCGCACGCGGCCAAGATCGTCAAGATCCAGAAGATGGCCCTGACCAACGGCGCGCCGATCATCGGCATCTTCGACGCTGGCGGTGCCCGCATCCAGGAGGGGGTGGAGTCGCTGGCCGGCTATGCCGACATCTTCCTGCAGAACACCCTGGCGTCCGGCGTCATCCCCCAGATCAGCGTCATCATGGGCCCCTGCGCCGGCGGCGACGTCTATTCGCCGGCCCTGACCGACTTCATCTTCATGGTGAAGGACACGTCCTACATGTACGTGACCGGCCCGGACGTGGTGAAGACCGTCACCAACGAGGTCGTGACGCACGAGGAGCTGGGCGGTGCCCGGGTCCACGCCGGCCAGTCGGGCGTGGCCGACGGCGCCTTCGAGAACGATCTGGAGGCCCTGTCCGAGGTCCGCCGCCTGATCGGTTTCCTGCCCCTGTCGAACCGCGAGAAGCCCCCGGTCCGCGACATCTATGACGATCCGGACCGCGACGAGGCCAGCCTCGACACCCTGGTCCCCGCCAATCCGAACCAGCCCTACGACATGAAGGAGCTGATCCTGAAGACGGTCGACGAGGCCGAGTTCTTCGAGATCGGCGCCGACTATGCGAAGAACATCGTCACCGGCTTCGGCCGTCTGGACGGCCAGTCGGTCGGCGTGGTCGCCAACCAGCCCCAGACCCTGGCCGGCGTGCTGGACATCGACTCCAGCCGCAAGGCCGCCCGCTTCGTCCGCTTCTGCGACGCCTTCGACATCCCGGTGGTCACCTTCGTCGACGTGCCGGGCTTCATGCCGGGGACCAAGCAGGAGTACGGCGGCCTGATCAAACACGGCGCCAAGCTGCTGTTCGCCTATGCCGAGGCGACGGTGCCGAAACTGACCGTCATCACGCGCAAGGCCTATGGCGGCGCCTATGACGTCATGAGCTCCAAACACCTGCGCGGCGACGTCAACTACGCCTGGCCCACCGCCGAGATCGCCGTCATGGGCGCCAAGGGCGCGGTCGAGATCATCTTCCGCAAGGAGGCCGGCGACCCGGAGGCGCTGGCCGCGCGCGAGGCCGAATACAAGGAGCGCTTCGCCAACCCCTTCGTGGCCGCCAAGCTGGGCTACATCGACGACGTCATCATGCCCCACGGGACGCGGCGGCGGCTGATCCGGGCGCTACGGACGCTGAAGGGGAAGGTCGCGGAGAACCCGTGGAAGAAGCACGATAATATTCCGCTTTGAGGGCATCAGTCGCTTGAATAGGTTACGGAGCGGTTTGCGATTGAACTGATAATTTCGTGACTGCGCTCGTTGTCCATCAGCGTTTTCAGCTTCTCTTTTAAAGTCGCAATATTGCCAAACGAGCGCATTGATCCTTTTGGAACTCCGAACCGATAAACTGCAATTGATTCCAAAAGTTTTCGCGTCGTTGTCGGGTTGGAAATCAAGACTTGTAGTTCGGAGTGGCTCATTCGCCGGGCGACCTCTGGCGGAATCTGAGGCACGGTTTCCCGGACCTCGGCTTTCACCCCCATCACTTTCGCGATTTCCTTGGCGGGAATTCTATTCAAATGCCGAACAATGTGCGCGTAAGCATCCAGAACTTCCGACTGCCCGCCGGCGTCGATCAGAATCTTTCTCTGCGCCTCAATCAGGCGAACTGCGTGCCGGTATTTGGCAGTGAGGGCGTCGGGAGCGTTCATAGAGCGTCGATTTTGATCTTAAGTTCTTGGCAGATATTGGTCATCATACCTTTGACCGCGCGTCGGGCGTTTCCGCCCCAGAACTTCCACACTGGCCAACCCGCGTTGACGGCTTCCGGAATGCCGATCTGATTCTCTCCAACCGTTGTGATGACCAAGGGGCCCCAACGGTTTCGAAGCTGATTCAGCTGTTCCGTATGGATGTTAGTATAGCCCGAGGCAGCCCGGCCCGCCACCTTAACGATGGACGGAGCGATCGCGGCCATTTTCGTTTCTGCGACGTAATTCTGCGGAACCTGGTCGTCGTCAATTCTCGCGGTGGTGCGAAGATAATGCAGCCGTCCATCGACCTTATTTTCAACTAGGCCACGAAAGTGGGAGACGCCTCGGCTGGAGAGATCGTCGGGGATCACAGGAACAATGTATCCATCGCTACAGCTTAGCGCGTTCTGGCTCACGATCTTGGTAGCGGGCGGGCAATCGAAAAGAACATAGTCGTAGTTCGCCTGTGCGTTTATCCCGTCCAGCCACTGAGCTATGAGCGTCCGCTTTTCCCAATCCGAGAGGCTGGCGTTCCCATAACTTGTCGACGCCAAATCGATCTCTGTGTCGTCGAGCTCGAACTGCGCGGCGACGAAATCCAGTCCGGGATAGAAGTTGTAGCGTGGGTCCCGAAGATGGAACGCATTGCGCACGATGATTTCGGGTCCGGGCATCGGCACACGACGGTTAGCGAACGACTCAAACACCCGATTTATAGTGTGGTTTGCGGAGACTTGGCGTTCCCAAATCGCCGTGCCGAGTAGGACGTTCGACAGACTGGATTGGTGGTCAACGTCCACGACAAGCACGCGCGAGGTTTCGGCCAAGTGGCATGCGAGATGCAAAGTCAGCGTGGTTTTCCCAACGCCGCCTTTGAAGTTGATGATTGAAATCTTTTTCATTTTTCTTTCCCAACATGCTCTCCCTTTCAACATAGCCTGCGCCTTGGTCATTCCACCAGTGGTTATCTCTTTGACGGTCGCAGTAGGGCCATGACCAACCTCCTCTTCCTCTGCGCCCGCAACCGCCTCCGCTCGCCCACGGCGGAGCGCGTCTTCGCCGACCGGCAGGGCGTGGAGACGGCCTCCGCCGGCCTGGCGCCCGACGCGGACGTGCCGGTCGATCCCGAGATGCTGGAATGGGCCGACCTGATCTTCGTCATGGAGGCGGCGCACAAGGCCAGGCTCCAGCGCCGCTTCGGCCCCCACCTGAAGCGCGCCCGCGTCATCGTGCTGGGCATCCCCGACGACTACGCCTTCATGCAGCCCGAGCTGGTGGCCCTGCTGGAGAAGAAGGTGGGGCCGCATCTCAGGTGATCCTTCTCCCCTTGCGGGAGAAGGTGGCGGGCGAAGCCCGACGGATGAGGGGTCTCTCAGGCGTCGGCCGAACCAATCGATGCGGCGGTCACCGGCGCGACCCCTCATCCGACCTCGCTCCGCGAGGCCACCTTCTCCCGCAAGGGGAGAAGGAACAGGAGAAGGAACCCTGCGGCCTCCGCCCCATTCCCTTCTACGACCCCCGGCCCCCGCAGGAGACCTCCCCATGACCGACGCCACCCTGATCCCGTCCACCGAAGGCTCTTACGGCACCGTCGACGACGGCCTGCGCCGGGACCCGGCCGCGCCCGTCCGTCCCTCGCTGCGCCGCGCGGTGCGCGAGGACGTGGGCCAGGCCCGCGACTATGCCCGCCAGCGCGCGATCGCCGCGCGTCAGGCGGTGGTCGAGGATCCGCTGCGCTCGGCGTTCACGGCGCTGGGGATCGGCGTGATCATCGGGATGATGCTGCGCCGCTGAGCATTCCCGGGGCGATCCGTTCCAGACAGGTGCGGATCGCCGCCTCGCCCGCTTCCGCCGGCAGGTCTGCCAGCGCCTCGGCCGTCGGGGCCGCGGCGACCACCTCGTCGGCGACGCAGGGGCACAGGGCGCGGACGCCGTCTTCGGACATCCCCTTGTCGCGGAACTCGCGCGTGCAGCCGGCGACCGCGACGGCCCGGATGCCGGCCCGAACGTCGGTGCCGTCCCCGGCCGGGGACGCGGGTGCCTCCCCGCTGCATCCGCCCAGGGTCGCCAACGCGACGGCCGCGGCGCTCATGACGATCCCACGCATCCCGACGTCTCCCCTCACGACAGCAGCGCCCCGACCGTCATCACCACCGCTGTGGAGCCCGCGAAGGTGGCGACCGCGACGAGGCCCGCGGGAATCCCGCCCACCCCGGCCACGCGCATCAGCCAGGCCCGCTGCACGATCAGGTACCAGATCGTCGCCGCGACGATGACCGCCACCCCGGCCAGGGTGGCGGTCTCGTTCGGATAGGCCACGGCGATGCCGCCCAGACTGACCAGAATGGTCGTCGTCCCCGACAGGCAGCACTGAGCGAAGAAGGGCGCACGCAGGGTCTCGCGGTCCACCTTCCTGCCCGCCAGCAGCAGCGAGACCCAGGCAAACGCCACCGCATGGGTGCTGAACAGCACGGCGCGGAAGGCCAGCAGTGTCTGGTCGTTGGCCGCGATCGAAGCGCCGACCGGCGAGCGCAGGCCGCTGACGCCGACGCCGACCGCCAGCTCGACCCCGTGCGCCACCACCACGCTGAGCACCAGAAACAGCGGCGGGCTCAGGATCTCCAGATACTGCTTCTCGGGCTTGTCGCGCTGCTCCTGATCGGAATAGCGCATCATCGCCAGCGGCCGCGTCAGCGTGCGCCACAGCGTCAGCGGATAGAACAGCAGCCACGAGATCACCTCGTACAGCAGCTCCTCGACCGAGCGCAGGATGGTCAGGACGTTCATGGCGCGATCCTGACCGCTCGCGGGGGCGCTGGGAACCCTCAGCCGTGTCCGGCCGGGAACGCCAGACCGACGCCGCCGATCGGCACCGTGGTCACAGCGTCCGAGAAGGTCTCGATCAGGGGCAGGCCCCGCTGGATCGCCGCCTTCACTTCCGGGACCTGCAGCGAGGCGCGGTGCGCGGCCTCGTCGGTCCAGACCTCGGTCACCCAGATGGCGTCCGCGTCCTGCGGGTCGTGGGCCACGATATAGCTCAGGCAGCCGGGCATCCGCCCCAGCCCCTCCAGCAGGATCGCGGTCAGCTCGTCGCGCCGCCCGGCCGTCGCCGTCATCTTGCCGATCAGTCCGTACATCGTCCCCTCCGCCAGCACGGGCGAGGTCAGGCCCAGCGTCGCCAGACCCGTCGCCCCCGCCAGAAATCCGCGCCGGCTCGTCATCGGCGTACGATAGACCACGCGGGCCCTTGGCGCCGAAGCAAATCAGCGCCAGATGCGCGCCATGGCCTCCCTGCACATGATCAAGCTCTGCGTCGGCGTGGCCAAGGTCGAGACGCTGGAGCGCCGGATCGGCAAGGGCCAGTGGCTGACCGTCCACACCCGCATGACGCCGAAACGGGCGACCGAGCTGGAGGACGGCGGCTCGCTGTACTGGGTGATGAAGGGCTCGGTCACCTGCCGCGTGCCGATCGCCGACATCACGACGAAGGGCGAGGGGCGCGCCTCCATGTGCCACATCCGCCTGCATCCCGAAGTGATCCGCACCGCCCCGCAGGCGCGCAGGCCGTTTCAGGGCTGGCGCTATCTCGAGCCGAAGGACGCGCCGCCGGACCTGTCGCAGGTCGGCGACACCGACCTGCCGGAAGATCTCGTGCGCGAACTGCGCGAACTCGGCGCCTGGTGACTCCATGTTCGGCCTGAGCCCGCAGTCCCGCGCCGCCACCGGCGAACTGGCCCGGCTGGCCTGGCCGGTGGTCCTCGCCCGCGTGGGCGTCATGACCATGGGTCTGACCGACGCCATCGTGGTCGGCAACCATGCCAGCCGCGAGCTGGCCTTCCACTCGCTGGCGTGGGCCCCGACCTCGGTCGTCCTGACCACCGCCGTCGGCCTGATGATGGGGGTCCAGGTCATGGCCGCCCGGCTGCTGGGCGAGGGCCGCCGGCACGAGGTCGGCGCCGTGCTGCGCCGGGGCATCGCCTTCGCCCTGCAGATCGGTTTCGCCGCCGCCGCCCTGCTGATCCTGCTGGGCCCGTGGGGCCTGTCGCAAATGGGGCTGCAGGACGGGCTGGCCGAGGGGGCCTCTCCGGCCCTGATCGTCTTTTCCCTGTCGCTGCCCTTCTACCTGCTGTCGGCGACGGCCCAGCTGTTCATCGAGGCGCTGGGCAAGCCGAAGATGAGCATGGCCGCCATCTGGGTGGCCAACCTCGTGAACCTGGCGCTGAACCTGCTGCTGGTGCCCGACCTGATGGGGCTGGGCGTGAACGGCGCCGTGGCCTCGGCCTGGGCCACCTTCGGCGCACGGGCGGCGCTGGCGGCCTTCCTGCTGGTCTACATCCTGCGCCTGCCCGAGGCGCGGGCGCTGGGCATCTTCTCCCGGCCGCGCCCCGACCCCGCCGCCGCCCGCGAACAGCTGAAGATCGGCGCGGGCGCCGGCTCCAGCTATTTCATCGAGGTCACCGCCTTCGCCGCCATGACCCTGTTCGCCGGCCGGCTGGGTGCCAACGAGACCGCCGCCTGGGCCGTGGTGCTGAACGTCTCGGCCATCGTCTTCATGATCCCCATGGGCCTGTCGTCGGCGACCGCCGTGCTGGTCGGCCGGGCCTATGGCGGCGCCGACGGCCGCGGCGTGCTGCGGGCCGGCCTGGTCGGCGTCGGCGTGGTCTCGGCCGCCACCCTCGTGGTCGCCCTTCTGGTCTGGCCCGGCGCCGGCCTGGTCGTCGGGGCCTACGGCCGCGATCCGGCGTTGATGGCCATCGCCGTGCCCGCCCTGATCCTCGCCACGCTGTTCTTCGTCGCCGACGGAATCCAGGTCGTCGCCGCCTCGGCCAACCGCGCCGCCGGGGACGTGTGGTGGCCGACGATCATGCATTTCACCGCCTATGGCGCGATCATGATGCCGCTGGGATGGTGGCTGGCCCCGCGCTTCGGGGTGGACGGCCTGGTCTGGGCCGTGATCCTGGCCAGCCTGGTCTCGGCGACGCTACTGACGGGACGCTTCGTCAGGGTGGCGCGAAGATTGCCGGTCAGCGCTCAGTGAACCTGAGCGTGTTTCCGTCCGGATCGTCGACGTAGAATTCGCGCGTGCCCCAGCTTTGATCCAACGGTCCATCGTGAACCGGCGAGTCCGGCGAGGCAGGCGTCCTCAGACCGCGGGACAGGAGGGCCTTGAACAGGGCGTCAATGCCGGTCACCTCGATCACGACAGCCTGACCGACCGCGCCGTCGCCGCGGTGGCTGGAGAGATGCAGGACGTCACCGGCCCGTGTCAGCCACGCGAATCCCGGGTCCGTCAGCTCGGACCAGTCTCGCCTGACTTCGAAATCGAGCACGCCGGTGTAGAAGTCGACAGAGCGGCTGATGTCCCTGCATTTGATGATCGGGATGATGGCCATGTCCGCAAAGTTGCACGCCGTCGCCGCCATTGCACGGCTCAGGTGACGTCGGCGGCGCGGCCATCTATATCCGACGCCTTCCCCGAACCTCCGGACACCCATGGCCCGCATTCTCGTCACCTCGGCGCTGCCCTACATCAACGGCATCAAGCATCTGGGGAACCTGGCGGGCTCGATGCTGCCGGCCGACGTCTGGAGCCGGTTCAAACGGGCCCAGGGGCATGAGGTGCTCTACATCTGCGCCACCGATGAGCACGGCACCCCGGCCGAGCTGGCCGCCGCCGCTGCCGGTCAGGACGTTCGGACCTATTGCGACGAGCAGCACGAGATCCAGAAGCGCGCGGGCGAGGCCTTCGGCCTCAGCTACGACTGGTTCGGCCGCTCGTCGGGCGCGCCGAACCGCCGCCTGACCCAGCATTTCGCGGCGAAGCTGGAGGAGAACGGCTTCATCGAGGAGCGGGTCGACCGGATGATCTATTCGGTCGACGACGCCCGCTTCCTGCCCGACCGCTATGTGGAGGGCACCTGTCCGCACTGCGGCCACGTCGGCGCGCGCGGCGACCAGTGCGACAACTGCGGCCGCCTGCTGGACCCGACCGACCTGATCGATCCGTATTCGGCGGTGTCGGGGTCGAAGAACCTCGAAGCGCGCGACACCCGCCATCTCTATCTGCTGCAGACCAAACTCGAGCGTGCAATCCGCGACTGGATCGGCTCGAAGTCCGGTTGGCAGACCCTGGCGAAATCCATCGCCCTGAAGCACCTCGACGAAGGCCTGATCGACCGGGGCATCACCCGCGACCTGAAGTGGGGCGTGCCCGTGGCGGGCCGCGACGGCGCGCCACGCCCGGGCATGGAAGGCAAGGTCTTCTATGTGTGGTTCGACGCCCCGATCGAATACATCGGTGCCACCGAGGAATGGGCCGACGCGAACGGCCGCAACTGGCGCGACTGGTGGCGGCTGGACGAGGGCGCCGACGACGTCCGCTACGTCCAGTTCATGGGCAAGGACAACGTCGCCTTCCACACCGTCAGCTTCCCCGCCACGATCCTCGGCTCGGGCGAGCCTTGGAAGACTGTGGACCAGCTGAAGGCGTTCAACTGGCTGAACTGGTACGGCGGGAAATTCTCCACCAGCCAGAAGCGCGGCGTCTTCATGGACCAGGCGCTGGAGTTGCTGCCCGCCGACTACTGGCGCTGGCATCTGACGGCCTATGCGCCCGAGCACTCCGACGCGGCCTTCACCTGGGAACAGTTCCAGTCGACGACGAACAAGGATCTGGCCGACGTGCTCGGCAACTTCGTCAACCGCATCGTCAAGTTCACCGAGTCGAAGTTCGACGGCGTGGTGCCGGACGGCGGCGAGGCCGGTCCCGTCGAGGCGAAGCTGGAGGTCGACCTCCGCGCCGCGATCGCCGAGGCTACCGGTCAGTTCGAAGCCATGGAGTTCCGCAAGGCCGCGGGTGCCGTGCGCGCTGCCTGGGTGCTGGGCAACGAGTATCTGCAGGTCGCGGCACCCTGGACGGCATTGAAGACGGACCGTGACGCCGCCGCCGTCGGCGTCCGCACCGGCCTGAACCTTGTGGCCTTGTTCGCCCGCCTGGCCGCGCCGATCCTGCCGTTCTCGGCGGAGAAGATTGCGGCCTCTGTCGGCGCGAACGACCTCAGCTGGCCCGGCATCGACGAGGCGTGGCTGGACGCGATTCCTGCTGGCCGGCCGATCGCGCATCAGGGCGTGCTCTTCGCCAAGATCGAGGATGCCCAGGTCGCCGAGTGGTCCGACCGTTTCGGCGGCGCCGCCTGAGCCCCAAATGAAAAGGGCCCGGATCGCTCCGGGCCCTTTCGTCAGTTCGCCGGTAAATCGACCGGGGGCGGTGCGTCTGCCGGTCGCGTCGGCGTCGGCGGCGCGGGCAGGGCGCTGTCCTCGCTGCGCATCCCCTTCATGTGCTTGGCCACTTCCTTTTCCGGAATGTCGAGGAAGCCGGGGGCCGCGGCGTTGTAGGGCTCGAGATTGCCCGTTCGCACCACCACCGAGCGGTAGCCGTCCCAGATCATGTGCAGGGCCACGTACAGCACGATGACGAGACCCACGTAGGCGATCCAGCGGTGCCTGGTCAGCATCTTGGCGATGAAGGTCGCCGCCACGCCCATCAGGGCGATCGACAGGACCAGACCGAACACCATGATCCAAGGGTGCGCGTGCGCCGCGCCGGCCACGGCCAGGACGTTGTCCAGGCTCATCGTCACGTCGGCGATCATGATCTGCACCAGGGCGGCGCCGAAAGTCTTGCGCTTGATGCCCAGCTCTTCGGGCGACGGGCCTTGGCCGTGCTCGATCTGCATGGCCAGTTCAAGTTCGCGCTCGGCCTCGGCCTGATCGTGCGTCGCGGACTCGCGCAGTTCGCGCCACATCTTCCAGCACACCCACAGCAGCAGGAAACCGCCGGCCAGCAGCAGGCCGACGATGGCCAGCAGCTGCACGGTGATCAGGGCGAAGCCGATGCGCATGACGACGGCGGCGGCCAGACCGATCAGAATGGCCTTGCGGCGCTGCTCCGCGGGCAGGGCGGCGGCCGCCAGGCCGACGGCCACGGCATTGTCCCCGGCCAGCACCAGGTCGATCATCAGCACCTGACCGAGCGCGGTCAGGGCGGCGGGAGTGAAGAGTTCGGCGAATTCCATGGCGGGGCTCTAGGGCAGGGGGGGGCGTTCAGGCAAGCGGGCGTCGCGACATCGACGTCAGGCGCGACGCCGCGTCGCTTCATACAGGGCGACGGCTGCGGCGTTCGACACGTTCAGGCTTTCAAATCCTCCCGGCATCGGAATCCGCGCGAGGACATCGCAATGCTCGGCGACCAGGCGGCGGATGCCGTCGCCCTCCGAACCCATGACCAGCACGGTGGGGCCGCCGTCCAGGGCGTCGGCCAGATCGACGTCGGTCGCGCCGTCCAGACCCACCGCGCGCCATCCGGCTTCGGCCAAGGTCTCCAGCGCGCGGCTCAGATTGGTCACCCGGGCGTGCGGCAGGCGCTCGGTCGCGCCGACGGCCGCCTTGGCCAGGGCCCCGGCCAGCGCCGGCGAATGCCGGTCCTGGACGACGATGCCCCGCGCGCCGAACGCCAGCGCCGAGCGGAAGATGGCGCCCACGTTCTGCGGATCGGTGATCTGGTCCAGCATGACGATCACGCCCGTCGCCGGTTCGGCGAGGTCCGCCAGCGGCACGCCGTCCAGCGGCGCCACCTTGAAGACCAGGCCCTGATGCACGGCGCCGGGCGGGAGCATCCGGGCGATGTCGGCGGCGTCCATGACCTCGGCCCGGTGGCCGTGCGGGGTCAGACGGTCCTGCTCCAGCTCGGCGGCGCGTTCTGCGGTGGCGATCAGCCGGCCCATTCCCTCCCGCGCGGGATTCGCCAGCGCGGCCAGGACGGGGTGCCGACCCCAGATCAGATGGTCGGGATCCACCTTGGCGCGCGGCGGACGAGGTGCCTCGCTCCGGCGCGGGGCACCGCCCTCGAACCCTTTGGCCACCGGCCTTTCGGCCTGTCGGGACGGGCCCTTGGGACGGCCTGAAAAGGCCTTGTTCCGGTCGTTGCGTTCGCGTTTCGACGACACTATAAGACGCGCTCCGATTTGGGGCCCCTAGGGTTTTCCGGGTCCGGCGCCCCTCTAAACCAGGCGTCGCGGGATGCCGAGGCCTTTCGTCCGACACCGCTTCCGGCACGCCGGAAAAGGAGCCGGACGCCCGATGAGGTTTCAGAACGCGCTGGGGGAATGTCCCGAGCGGCAAAGGGGGGGGACTGTAAATCCCCTGCGTAAGCTTCGCAGGTTCGAGTCCTGCTTCCCCCACCACGCGTTCCGAAAGCTCGTCAGGCGGCGCTCCGAAACGAACGCGGGTATAGCACAATGGTAGTGCAGCAGCCTTCCAAGCTGAGGATGTCGGTTCGATCCCGTCTACCCGCTCCAGATTTTGAACGCTGACAACCGCCCACCTTCCGGGCCGCAGGAGTTTTGGCCATGGCCAAGGAAAAGTTCGAACGCACCAAGCCGCACTGCAACATCGGCACGATTGGTCACGTTGACCACGGCAAGACGACGCTGACGGCGGCGATCACGATGACGCTGGCGAAGGCCGGCGGGGCGAAGGCGATGAACTACGCCGACATCGACGCGGCGCCGGAAGAGAAGGCCCGTGGCATCACGATCAACACGGCGCACGTCGAGTATGAGACGGCCAACCGTCACTATGCGCACGTCGACTGCCCCGGCCACGCCGACTATGTGAAGAACATGATCACGGGTGCGGCGCAGATGGACGGCGCGATCCTGGTGGTGTCGGCCGCCGACGGCCCGATGCCGCAGACGCGCGAGCACATCCTGCTGGCGCGCCAGGTCGGCGTTCCGGCGCTGGTGGTGTTCATGAACAAGGTGGACCTGGTCGACGACGAGGAGCTGCTGGAGCTGGTGGAGATGGAAGTCCGCGAGCTGCTGTCGAGCTACCAGTTCCCGGGCGACGACATTCCGATCACCAAGGGCTCGGCCAAGGCCGCGACCGACGGCGTGAACCCCGAGATCGGCG